>QWCN01001036.1_pt1 | contig 99134 bp, 137 predicted proteins | sample 1972711 | NCBI WGS metagenome assembly QWCN01 (sample SAMN09866707, study PRJNA288562) | Human gut metagenome isolate term1_stool, whole genome shotgun sequencing... | isolation source: gut | host: Homo sapiens | place: USA: California | reverse complement strand
TTCAGGCCACACAGGACTTTTAGCATTGATCGGTTCACCGGTCGGTCATTCAGGATCACCGGCGATGTACAATTACAGCTTTGAGAAGCTGGGATTAGATTATGCTTATGTGGCTTTTGATATAAAAGAGGACAAGGTAAAAGATGCAATCGCTGCAATGAAGACTTTCAACATGCGTGGCTGCAATGTTACCATGCCGGACAAAGTGGAAGCTGCAAAATACATGGATGAGCTTTCACCGGCTGCACAAATCATCGGTGCTGTCAATACGATCGTCAATGATAACGGAAAACTGACCGGTCACATTACAGACGGCGAGGGATTCGTACATAACTTAAGAGATCACGGCATTGAGATCAAAGGCAAAAAAATCACAGTAGCCGGAGGCGGCGGTGCTGCGACGGCGATCCAGGTACAGTGTGCCTTAGATGGTGCGAGAGAAATTTCTATTTTCAATATCAAGGATGCATTTTTTGAGAGAACGCTGCAGACAGCAGAGAAGATTAAAAAGGCAGTGCCGGAGTGCGTGGTCAATGTATATGACATCGCAGATACCGCAAAGATGACAGAAGAGATCCAGTCAAGTGATATCTTTGCAAATGCTACGATCGTTGGAATGAAGCCGATGGATGATCAGAGTGTTGTAAAAGATCTGTCTGCATTTCGTCCAGGACTTGTTGTTGCAGATGCGGTATACAATCCGGAAGAGACGAAACTTCTTCGCGAGGCAAGAGAAGCAGGATGTACCTGTGTCGGAGGAAAAGGAATGCTGTTATGGCAGGGAGTTGCTGCATTTAAGCTTTATACCGGACAGGATATGCCAGTGGAAGATGTGAAGAAATTATTCTTCAGCTAGGATATACGTTTCATGTCAACTACCCACCTGCCAAAGGAAGTGGGTTTCCTCCTACGACAAACGAAAGGATTTTATTTATGAAAATAGCCCAGGATTTTCCAAAATCCTGGGCTATTCTTTTCACGGTTTTAACCGTGGAGTTTCAAAAATTATAATTTTTCGGTTAATTTTTCGATATCCTCTCTGGTACATCCAGTATACAGAATGATTTTATCCCAAGAAACATTTTCTTTGAGCATCTGGGATATGATTTTGGCGGTTGCCTGTTCTAATCCCCGTTCTAATCCTTGCTCTAATCCTTGCTCTAATCCCTGCTCTAATCCCTGTTTTCTACCTTTTTCTAAAATTTTATCTGTTTCAAGTTCTAAAACTTTTCCACCCATAATAGCACCAATCCTTTCCTTTAGATCTTTTTGGGAATCTAAAATATAATCTGTAATTCGTTCCATAAGTTCTTCTAAGCGCGTATATAATTCTGCCTCTTCGTCGGAAGAAAGTTCCTTTTTTAGATCAGCAATAATAGATTCGAATTCTGCGATCATATCTGCTGACTTTTCAGGATTTTTTACAATCGTATCGAGATCTTTTTCGTACCGCATAATATAAAAAGGCAGAAAGAAGAGAAGGTCTTTACGAAAGATTTCATCTTTCGTGTATTCCTGCAATTTGATTGTTGGAACAGAATAAATAATGTTCTGACCATCTGGCATATTAAGTTTTACTTTTAACTGCTCTGGCGTATTTCGGTTATGTCTTAGATACAGCACGCAGGAATGTGGAAAATTCATTTCATACATCCCCTCTGTTAAAGTAATGCCCTCTAGCGCGGCTGCAAAATCATATTCAATCATGCGTATGACCATATTTCCCTTTGGCTGGCTTTCGCATTCGAGATGATATAGTTTATCTCCAATTCCCAGATAGGAATCCGTAATAATTTCGCCTGATTTTGTGTGATGTTCATTCCGATACTGTTCAATCTTTTCCGATTTTGAGTAAGATTTGTGAAAGACCTCATTTATGACCGGAATGACAAGTTTTGGCATTTTCTCTAACATTGTCCGAAATACATCATCGAATATAGTATTGTTTTCCATGTGAGAACTCCTTTGATAATATTATAGCAAATTAACAGAAAAAATGAAAGAGAAGCGGCTAGGAAAATCCTGCCGCTTCTCTTATTATTGAGTTACAATGCCGAGCATATAGAATACGGCAAACTCTTTGTTGGACGTTGAATCCGTATATGTTCCATTTTTATACTGTATTTTGACGTGTATATGATTACCGTTATTAACGGCTTCTTCGCATGCACGTCTAAACTCTGCGAAACTTTCACCAAGCTTTTGAACAGTATCATTTGTTACCACAAAGTTTAACTCTTTGCCATCTGAATTGAAAGCTTTAAATTTATAGAGTTTTCCATCAAAACAAATTTTTGTTGTCGTATCAACTTCCATTTCTGGAAGTTTTTTGTTTGATGCTGCAGGTTTTGAGTTATTTTTCTGGTTATTTGAAGATGAACTGCAATTATCATTTGTGTTATGAGAAGATGATATATTTTTCCCCTTTTCATCATTTGCAGTGGCCGTATAAGATGAAGCAGGATCTGCTGTTATACCTTCTGCAGGATCATGCTGTCTTGAAGATTCCAACAAGATGAGATCAGAGAGCTCGTCAAAATGTTTTTTCACGGTCATTTTATAATACTTGGCTGTAATACGGAGCCAATCGTATGACACCGGGACAAATGCATTCATGAAATCTCCAACATAGCTTCCTTTTTCTTTTTTCTTGCCATGGCCATTGATGACATATCCGTCACCATTAGAACTTTTACAGATTCCAACAGTAAAGGCTCCTTTTTCTCCGGTTACAATTTTATATGTTTCCGGGAGTGTTTTTTTTGCTTTTCCTTCTTCGTCAATAATTTTTTTCATTCTGAAACTTTCAACATCTGTCATCCAGATATCAAAATCATCAAGATCCATATAGACATTGAAAGATTGTGCTGCTTTTGTGTTTTTCTTTACAAAGCAAAAGACCATCTTGTCTATGGCATATGCTGGTTTTAACTTTACAAACCAGCCATTTAATGTAAATGCAGCGTTCAATAGCCCTTCCTCTGCATATATTCTTCTTTTACTTTTTTTTTCGTTTTCACTCATATTTTCTCCTTTCATCTGCCTCCCAAAAGGGCAGAACCAAATAGTTTGTTAGTGAACTACTCAATATAACTTACTGAAGCGTCACCTAAGTTTAAATTCCATATATCATTCGATATTGCGCTCTTAAATCCTGTAATTTTTCTTTTAAAAGAGTAAAACGGTTGGCATCCGCAATCGTTTTACAGGCCTTTTCCAAAGCTTTTTGCTGATATATAACAATGCATTCTTTTTTTGCCCTAGTAATGCCTGTATAAATCAAATTCCGCTGTAACATGGCTTCATGATCTTCCAAAAAACACATGATTACACAAGGATATTCTGACCCCTGAGATTTATGTATTGTCATTGAATATGCCAGTGCCAACTGGTCTAAATCTGCAGGTGCATACGTTACAGTTGCATCTACATATTTGACTTTTAAGCCTGTAGCAGAACATTCAACCACTTGACCGACATCACCGTTGGCACATTCTTCACGATTTACAAGCTGCATCACAAAATCACTCTGTTTAAAAAAGAGTGTGTTGTTTTCAGCCTGATTATGATAGCGGTAACCACAGGAACGTGAATTGGCAATGCGTTGTAACTGATTGTTTAACGCATTGCTGCATAATCCATTTTTGCGATATGGAACAAGAACAACGACATGTTCTGCACCATATTTTTGAATTGCCTTTTGATAAGCGGCTAGAATCTTCTGAGTGGCAGATTTTTCCTGACCTTTGCCAGGCGGCAAAAGGATGGAATGAAAATCTTCTCCATCCAGAAATTCTGGAATACCTTTGCGAATATTGCAGATATTCGCAAATAGTTTTGAACTGTTATCCTGCCTGAATGTATGTGTCAACATTGTGACAGGAACAGTGTTAGATGCAATCAGATCACGCAGAACAGCTCCCGGTCCAACGCTTGGAAGCTGATCAACATCTCCGACAAAGACGACTTTTCGTCCATCAGGAATTGATCGCATTAGAATAGAAGATAACTCAGTATCATTCATGGAACTTTCATCTATAAACATAATGTCTTCATAAAAAACAGATGAAAGATCCGAATTATATCCGATACCAAGTTTTTTATGCACAGTAGAAGAATGTTCTCCTGTGCTTTCGGTAATACGTCTGGCAGCCTTTCCAGTAGGTGCCGTAAAAACAATCTTAATCCGCTGATCTAATGCCCGCAGGCAATAAGTGATTGCAGATAAAACGGTTGTTTTTCCAGTACCGGGACCGCCGGTCAGAACAGAAAAATTGTTATTGCAGACCATTTTGACGGCATCACGCTGGTGGTAATGCAGCTTTCGGCCGTTATTTTTCTGTTCTTCAAATTCATCAATGAGCTGGTCAATAACCGCCTCATCATATTTTGCTGATGGGATGACAAATTGCAGCCGCATAACATTTTCTGCAATCGTATTCTCTGCATTATGAAAATGTTTTGTTGAATATGCGGTCATGCCGTTTCCCATCTTAAACGAAACAAGAAACTTATCTTTGACACCATAAATGATATCATTCATAGTTCCTGTGTTTGATCGGGCCATTTCCTTTTCCAGATCTTCCTGTGTTATCCAGGTAGATCCAGTCTTCCTTAAGGCTCGATCAACTATCTTTTCGGCAAACTGCATATTCGCCACTCCTTTATTTTTTATTTTTAGGTTCCAGACGAACTTCACAATACTCTAATTTTGAGTCAGTCAGGACATTGCTGTCCACGATAAACTCGTCACCGAGATCGGTGTCCGTCATTTCTTCGATAAAGAGTTTTTCATCAAAAACCTCTTTCACATATTGATGGTATAATTCGGGATCATATGATTTTAAACTATCCGAATCAACCTTTTTTTTACTGCCATTATGCAGTTTTATTCTCATATTAGAGGATGGTGAAAAATCTACCAATGCCTCTGAGGATTGTCCCATTACTGGGAAAATCTGTTTTGTAAGAATATCCCGGCGCTGTTTTTTTAAGTCAGACTCTTTCTGCTGAAAATCTTTAATAGATGTTCCAATCATCGAAAGAGTAAGCGCGGTATCTTTGTACTCGCGTCCAAGCATTTTAACCGGCGCATCCGGCTTTGGATTGCCCATTTTTTTGCGCCAGTAAACAAAGAGTCGGTCCATATTTTGGTTATTCAGATCAGGTGGCTGTTTTGTTTTTACCGCTTCCAGGAAATCCTGTGCCATTTTGATAATGAGGTTTTCAACATCAAAATTACGCTCTATATAAATATAGACGCATTCCGATGGAAGTAATCCCCATTTAGCGACAATATAACCATATGGGAGGTTCATGCAGAGCATGTACCAACATACCTGCAGGTAATATTTCAAAGGCACGATATGTTTTTTCCAAAGCTTGTAGTCTTCGCTGCCTTTGTTGCACGTCTTACATTCAAGGATACCGGTCACTCCGTTGATTTCAACAAGTCCATCCAAATCGCATAAAACGAAAGGATAGAGCAGTTTCCCAGTGTGATCCCTCATTCCACATTGATACATATGACAGTCATTGATGACTTTCACTATATCGAGCGGATGATCCTTGCAATAATTTCGCTTGAATAAATTGCGGATTGAGGGTTCTTCGTTATGTCCTACCCACAGGACATCTGAACCAATTTTCTTTTTCTCTTTCATTTCAAACTTTTTTCCTGTTTTTTCATAAAACAGTTCAATGGCAGACTTAAAGTTGCTGCCGTGTTGCCCGTCATATAAAAACAGCTGTTCAGACAGCTCTGAACCGTCAAACAGAACTGCGATGTCGCTGCCACCAAGAGTGTATTCAATGTATCTCGAATCTTCCGGATGCCGATGATATGGTCCGTGTTTTCTCCATTTGAGCCATTCCAACTCATCCAGAGTATATGTCCGAGTTTCAGGATCATAATCATAATGAACCTGAAATTCAGAAGGAAGAGCATCAAACTCATCCTGAAATACATTTGCTATCTTAAAATATTCGACCGGTTTTACACCAGGAAGTACTAATGTAGACAGGTCTGTTTTTGTTGGCAATGCCATAAATAACCAACTCCTTTCTTATCTATAATTTAATAATTTTGTAACCCAGTTTTTCATAACTGGATATACTTTTGATATCCACAGGTGTGAATTCTCCAAAGAAGTTCACATATAATGCCGGATAGATGAAAGCTTCACATCCGAATATCCTGTTAAATTTTTTAAGCTGCCATTTGTTTTTTACGATATAAGCGCGTTCTTCATTAGACTGCACTGGATACCATACTAATGATTGTTCCATAAATTTTTCCTCTTTTCTTTTGTATTTGTATCTGATCACGAATTTCGTGTTGATTAGATTAAAAGTTTGCTGTTATATATGAATAAAGCCGTAAAAGGCATAAAAAAAGACCGAAAACCGGTCTTTGATTAAAATAAAAGCCATACAGAATATCCGTATGGCTTTTTTTTGACTTCTTTTTTTAATTTTTTCTATGCAATGATTATATCATAGTGGAAAAGATATTTCAATAAAAATTATTGCAGAAATATACTTTCCTCTGCTTGCTGCAGGTTATCCTCAAACGACTTTTTTTCTTCTAAAGATAGTTTTTTTAAGTCAGATAAACTTTCCGTTTCATAAGACTTGAGGATTTTAGAAAGCACGGACCTGTAAGTTTTGACATACAGATCAGATTCTATATATTTCACAGTTTTAATTTTTCCATTATGATACAGATCATCAATACCTTTTCCGTATTCTTTGCGCCAACATACAACTCTGATTTTCAGAGATGGAAATTTTTCCTGCAACATGCAGATCAGTTTTTCCAACTGCAAAAATACGGCAGTATTTCCAAACGAATCTGCGTCAAACATTAAGAACACGGATTTTATAGGAAGTTCTTTCATAATTTCTGTTATGTCAGAATCGAGTCCCTTTTGAGAGCCGACACCTTGCAAGGATATTGTGACATTTCCAAAGTCGCGTATAACCTCAGACTTGAAACGACCTTCCGTTATACACAGGATAGAGCGATCTGTGTTTGCGGGATATAAGATATCTCGCGGAGAACCACATCCTGTTCCACCAATATATTTATCCGGTTCGTATGGGGCAAAAGAAGAGGAGAACCAAATATATCGTTGCTGCCCTTCTTTTATCGTATCTCTACGAATCTGAATGGCTGCTACACGGCCGTAAACATCATGTATAAGCATTCCGATGCCTTTTACGGCATAGAATGCAATTTTCTTTTTAGTCCTGTCATAATAGAATCCGGGAACAGTCATTAATACTTCATCCGTATACTCTGGATATTCTTCACGGATTTTTTTTATGACATTATTTTTTTCCCAGCTTAAACACGGGAAGGTGAAATAATCGGCATTTATTCTTTCGTCCGATAATTTCCTTTCCTCTTTCAACTGTGACATGTGTTGATCTGAAAGCTGGCAGGCATCCTTTATAACGTGATATACATTATGACGAATGGCAATGTCTGCCATTTTCAGAGGTTTTGCGCTGCTTTTTTTCTCTTTGTCGTATTTTTCAGCAATCTTTTTTATATACGACTCAGAGTAGTTTTGTCTTTGAGAATATAGGGAATATTCATCATATGTAATTATTCCCTTCTCTAAAGCCACCTTGAAAGCTGCCTGCAGATAATCGATTCCATCATATAAGCTGATGAATTTTATGCCGTTTCCTGCATATCCATCACCACAGGCAAAGCATTTCCAGATCCCTCTGTCAGGTGTCACTAAAAAAGATCCTAAATGGGTGTCATTGTGAAAAGGGCATAGTCCTAACAGATGGCGCCCATTATGTTTTAAAGGAATCCGTGAACTGACGATGGATTCAACAGTTACGTTTTCCAATTTAGCAAACATATTTTCAATGAAAATATGCCGTTCCTTTTCTGTAATCTTTGCTGCCATTTATTTTCCTCCCAATTTTTTTATCAGGACGGCAGCAAAATGCTACCGGTCCTCACGAAATTCTTTTAATAACTCATCTGGATTAAATCCGGCCGTAACAAATTCCTCTTTGTATTCAGGAATTGCCTCCGCAATTTCCAGACAACCGCGTTTAATGTCTGTGGATTTTGTCCGTCCAAACAGCCAGCGCAGCTCATCCGGCTGAAGCTCTCCTATCGTGTTCCCTTTTCGTGCAAAAGCGCCCATATCGGCTTTTAACATGGAAAACCTTGCAAGTTCTGCAGCAGAAAGTGGAGCAATAGCAGATGGCTTCGGGATACTGTTGTTCCGGTAGTCGCGTGTAAATATACGTTTGCCGGTGGTATCGTCTTTGATACACAATGCACAGATATTCCCAGTGTCATCCAACAGATACTGGACAATACTGAATCGATCCATGCAGCTTAGGGATCCATCATCATTTTTTGTAATGTTGATCAGTGTCTCTGTCTCCTGAAACCCGTTCCTTTTTACCGCATTGTTATTTTCGTCTGTTTTGGGTCGAAAAGCGGGCACGATAATTTCCTCTGGCATGGTTTTTAATTCTTTAGCCACTCCAAACAGAGCGCATGCCCTTTTCAGCGCATCCGTAGCCTGACTTTTATCAGAATGGCTGCCAACAGGCTCCCCGGCATCATCCCTTGATATCCATGTTTTTCTGTTTTCATCATATACAGACACTTTACATAACATGGTCATGTGACCGTTTCCTTTTGGAATAGCAGTATGCTCCACCTGCCATCCATCAGGACCGAACGTTTCGTCCATTATGTTCATGATCACAGTTGGCTTTGTGTAAAGCACAAGCGTAACATCTTTTTCTGTGAGATGGTCTACTTTGACCATAATTTCTTCATTTTTTAATCTTCTTGGTAGTTTCATAAAATTCTCCTTCCTGGAAAAACAAAACCCACCTTTTAACAAAAAGTGGGTTTTGTAAAAAAAATTATTATGCTGTGTGTTCTTCTAACGTTTAATTAAATGGTAACTCCTCATTAATTCCGTCCGGGATATTCATAAATCCATCACCAGCGGAAGAAGAAGAAGGAGCAGGAGCAGGCTGATTGGTAGAGCCACCTGAACCTGAACTGTTTTTACTCTCAGCAAATTCAATGTTTTCCACAACAACGTCTGTGGTGTACACTTTCTGTCCGTCCTTATTGTTGTAACTGCCAGTCTGAATACGACCGTCCACAACAAATTTTGTTCCTTTGCGTCCGAACTTTTCCAGAAATTCAGCGATTTTTCCGAATGCGATGCAGCTAATAAAATCTGTATTCTGCTCGTCGTTATCTTTTTTGAAACGGCGGTCAACTGCGAGAGAAAATCTTGCAATAGCAGTAGATTTTTCCCCCTGTGTATAACGGATCTCGGCATCTCTGGTGATTCTTCCCATAAGTATAACTTTGTTCATATTTTTTCTCCTTTTCTGTCCTATATAAGGACCATAAAATTATTTTTTTGCAAAAAAAGACCACGAACAACATGTTCATGGTCTCATTTGCGATTTTTTTGTTGAATTTGTTTTACAAAGTATATTATACCATTGCAAACCATAAAAATCAACATAAATCGCTCAAAACCATGTTAGGCTAATTCGATAAGATATCGAATTGTTGCCTGTTTGTCATCATAGACGACAACCTCATCATTTACTAGCATTCCCTGATCTTTAGATGCAAATATTGCATCTGCGCCTAACCTATGAACGTTTTCTTTGGTAAAGAGCTTATATTCAGGCGTATGCCTATAAACATTAAACGGATTTTTATATGCAACTTTGTAAACTGCTAAAAATCCTGTTGATGATGATCCCCCAGCCCAATTGCTTCCGTTTAATGAAGTATAGCCGATAGAGTTTTTTGCCCTTGGAGCAAAATATAATCCATGTCCAAACATAGCACCTGTCCGGACAACAGATTTTTTTGGTCGTAATGATAGACCTTGAATTAGAATATTCCACCAGTTTTCATTACGGGATCCATGATAAAGATAATGGATGTCCTTATCAGAAATTTGATTCTTGGAACAGTAATCATAAAAACACGCTTCGGTTACTATATTTTTAACATAAAACGCATTTTTCAGTTTATGTTCCGATTCTTTTCCAAGGAACTTTTTAATATGACGTATTTCATCCATGGTACATGGACGTATCGTCAAATTATTTTCATCCAAAATAGTATTGGATATATTGTCATTTCGTATATTATGTCTTGTTTTCTGATTGACTTTTCCAGTCATGATATCAAGTAGTGCCTCTTCTCTGGTGATTATCTCTGCAGCATCCATTTCTGTATGAGCAAGATAATCTTCAACTTTTTCCATCTTCCTTGGAATAATGGTAAAAAGCTGGGAGAGTATGGCGTTGACCTCTGATAAAGAGGTCACTGAATATAACTGATCGATTTTTCCCTGGCAAGATCAATCATTGCCTGTGTTACATCTTTGGATGACACGATATAATTTTTTTTAATCGCATTGTCCGAGTAAGCCAAAAGTGCGTCTACCAGTTCAGCCACAAGCTGATCTGCAATAGGAGCATAATTTGACTCTGATAAGACTGTAACTACACAGTCATGTAAATCACTCTGATCTACATAACCTTTTGTTATCTTATCTTTGTAGATTTTATCCCATGCCGCCATACTGTAAATTTTCTTTATGGCTGTAGCTCCAACACGTCCCCATTCAACCGTAAAATGAGAATCGTCCGGGAAATTTGGCAGCATCCGATAAAATTTATTGTGGTTACCTTCCGGAGTAACCATTAATAAATACGTTGCGTTCATAATGATTCCTCCTTATGCTGCGTGTCCACGATGATTTTGTGGTCGTACGGGTTTCTTATCTACATTCTTGTAACGGGTATCGTTTTCGTATTCCCAATACTCAAACGTAAGCATTTTATATGGCAGTACAAATGTTATTGCACACACAATAAACAGGACGGATGCAGCACCGATTACCTCCACATCATTTAAAAAAAAGATTTGAATAGGTATAAAAGACAGCATTCCAATAAAGGAAACTGCTTTTGTAAAAAAAGCCTTCAAATTATCATTCATTTTGTTTTCCTCCAAATAAAAAATTATTTTCTCTGTAATTTATGGAAACACTCATCCAGAATAGGAGAGTGGAATTTAGAATTGCTCTATATAGAAGCCACAAAAGGGCATAAAAAAAGACCGCTCTATAGCGATCCAAATTATAAAAGCTATGTGATCCATGGGGTATTACACATAACTTTTTGATTTATTAATTAATTTTATTTACATTGCTATATTAGCATTATATCGGTAAAGAGTCAATAAAAATCTATACAAAACAAATAAGAGGCTATCACACTAACGTGAACAGCCTCATCCTGTCTGAATATGCTTAAATTGTTTTTAATCAATTCCAAGCCATCCATCTTCTTCTACTACGTAAATAAACTTCTCTTTTTTCATTGCGGTTATAACTTTCGCAACTTCATTTTTTTTAACACCCAATGTTTCTGATACATAATCCACAATGTTTTTTTGGGAATTTCTAATCAACAGAATAATTAACAGCTTTGTTTATTATTCTATTAATTGTAACATTAACAATTATTTCATCGTTAATAATAACTTTATCATAAATGTTTTTGTTAACTTCTACTTCAGTCGCTTTTTCTGGATTTGTTTTTGTATTTACGACTAAAATATACTTGTTTGCAACAAGTAATTCATCTTTCATATCTAAATTTATATTTTTAATTTTCTTGTCGGCAACAATATAGGGTACCTCCACCTCATTGTTTGCAAAACCTACGGGCAATACCCATAAAAAAGCGCCTACCAAGCCAATTACTATAAACAATTTAGCAGATCTGCCTGTATATAATTCATATAAACTAAAGAAGAATAAAACTAGTCCGACAATCAATGAAATCAAATAATAATTCATAATGATACACCTATTTTCCTTTCTATAATAATATCATATTGGGTAAAACATGTCTATGGAAACTTAAACCCATATAATATTTTTGATTTTCTCAAGAAGATCTAAATCCAATTCTAAATATTTTGGATTTAGGATCAGCGCATTTTCTTTCACCAGCATTCTTGTTAAAAGCTGGTACTCTAACGCCCACTTAGTTGTTTCCTGGTCAGTATCTCCATACCATGTATCAAACATAGCAAGAAGAGTAATCTTTTGGTAAGCAGAAATCTTCGGTAATTCAACGAAATACAAAGGTTCTGCATATTCGTAGGAATTAAATGCAAAAATTGCTGCTTCTCCAAGTACGTTCTTGTTTGATAAAATAGTGGCTGTTCCATCCAAACTGTTTTCAAGATCAAGATGTATTTCTGCATCTACTATCTTATTTTTCCAAATTGTTTTCATTTTTTTCTCCTTTAACTATCATAATTAATAATGATAGTTTATGCTGTTGATATATACCTTCTGTTACCAAAAGTAGCAGAGGGTAGTAGTCATAAAAATTTAGTGCGGAACCCACAGGCAAGCCTGTGGGTATTAGTGAGTTTATATTTCAATTTTTATGATAAATCCCTGACAAAATATTATTTGAAATTTTATCCATGACCTTGCAGTAATGATTTACTTCATCATCTGTAAAGTCATGTTCTCCCATGAAAGAGTAATGGGTGACATTTACCCTTTCCGTGGCTCTTCCAGTAAAGTATTTAGAATCGGATTCCGACGATACGGTATAATCGGTTTTGTTGAATCTGTTATCCTGATATTTTTTTATATATAGAGAATTTTCGTTTTCCTTGTAAACTTCGATATCAGGATATTTCTCTAGTGAATTTAATATTTCTACCGTGTTATCATGATTGGAATATATACTGGTAAAGATATTCTTCCTGTATTTGTAAAGTGATGTTTCCAATTGCATATTATATGACGTGTAATCAACAGCATCATTGCCATTTCCGATATATTCATCATATTTTTTTTCAGACAAAGTAAATTCCTGTTCTCCAGTTATATCTGTTGTAAAAATATAATATTTTTCTCCTCCTTTTTTATATGTATCAGAAAAATTGATCCGGGCAGTTCCGCTGTCAGATTTTCGTGTGATTTTTATATCCTGTGAACCTTGATATAAATCAAATTTTTTGTTACCGCATCCGGTAACAAAAAACATCAATAATAACATTAAAATTATGTTGAATTTTTTCATTTGAGTCTCCTTAATTATCAAAATTAAAAATGATAGTTTTATATTTAACTGCCCTATGCAACATAAAATGAGACATAGGGCAGTAATGGTTAGTAGTAGTTAATCCTCATCAGTCCATACATGATCGTAATCTGTATAATTAATCAGGAGTAACTTTGCAATCGTTTCTGTCAAATTGATCAGCTGTGTCGGGTTTAATTCCTTACGGCTGTTCCTAACCTCAACGATTTTATTTAATGCAAGAAAAACATCAATCGCTGTACATCCTGCAGGAAATTCTGCATCCAGCTCATCTGCGAGATCCTCTGATCCGGATCTGAGAGAGCGGTTTTTGTCAATGATATGCAAAAAACATCCTCCAGGATGCTTGATCTGCGTATTTCCCAGCTTTTCAACAAGATCTTCATTTTCTTTAAAGACCATAGCAAGTCCATTGAGCATTTTAATGAACTGCTCAATACTGTGTCCTTTATCATGGGATAAACAGATTGGTTTTCCAAGCCTGATACGGGCTCCATCAAGATCATAGAATGGGGCTGCAGTTACGCAGCTGTTTCCAACATCTGATGTTGAAAAACGTACACCGGCTTTAACTGTTTTTGCTGAGACGCCATACTCTGAGAGCATGGAAATAAATGAATCTTCCATAATGTCATCGTTCAGCATGTAGTCAAGTACCAGGTATTCATGGGAAAACATACCGGATGAGAAAGTCAAATCCGGATGATCTTCCCTTAGTTTCCGTTCAAAACGTGGGATGGTTTCATTTGCCGGAAGAATTTCATATTCTTTCGACAGCATACTTGAAACTTTACCATCGCGATAGAGTATCTTGCAGTCTGCTTTATGTAACGAAAATCCTCTGGATAACCACTGTGCTTTTTCCATTGTAGGAAGCACGGAAATCAAAGGTTTTTCATCCATGTTGGAAATTGTTGATCCAGAAATTCCGGCACGTTGGCAAATCGACGTAAATGCCGTATATCTTGTTGGTTTCACAACGATGCCACCGTTAGCCGGAAAACCGAGCATAAGCCCGGTATCTTTTGCAGTTTCCATAAGTTCCTCGTTGGAATTATCCAGCGCCGGAACATTACATTTCAGACCATTTGGCAGCTCTGTTTCGAACTGCTCCTTGTACTGTTCAAAGAAAAGCGGTGCATTTGCAATCTCTTTTGCAAAACACTCCCAAATATATGGTGTGTACCATTCATCTTTTGCGATGAATTCTAATACCTTTTCTTTGTCGGCTTCAGTTTTAAGTGTAACTACTGCATCATCAGATGTAAAAAATGTATTTTCCATGATTTTATCCTCCATTTATTTGATTTAAGAGGATGCCTCCGCAGCAATATCATGGTAAGGCATACGCCAAATCAAGATACCGCTTTTTGCGGAAGGCGCAGCCCTCTGTGTAAATTTAGTCGTCCAGTAAATTCTGGACGTTCATTTCTAATTGATTGTCACATAAACTGAACATGGCACCGTCAATGGTTTGCTCTAATTTTGTGACAATCCTTTTTTTCAGATCTTCAGATTCGTTGTTACTAAAAGAGAAGTAAGCATAATTATTTTTCTTCTCTACAGCAATCCGAATTCTTTCATTTATGATGCCTGCGTTTAGTTCGAAAAATTCGCGCAGATCATCAGGAATTGATTCATCCGCAATGTCATTCTCCGAAACTTCCTCCGGCAGAATTTTGAAAGATCCAATCAGCTCATGCTGGTTGATCCAGATTCTCTCTTTTTTTTCTTCTGGAAGAGTGACGACAACTTCGATTGCCTGATTTAGGAGAGACACACCTTGACGTGTCATTCTCCATGAAATTAATTCCGGGTATTTCTTTTTCAACACCATTTCCATACGATGATGGAAATATAACTCAGACTTTTCATAATCTGAGCGGTTTTCATAGTCAGAACTATTTTCATAATCCGAATCCTTTGTTTTAGCAGATGAAATAGTAGAAGCTGATTTATTTTCACTTGTTTCATTTTTTTTCGTGAATAGAATCAATGCTATGATTATAATTATCAATTCTAACATTATTTGCCACCTGCCTTTTACGAACTAAACCGTCCTGACAAAGATAACGGCTGTATGGTTTCCTTTTTGGAGGAACCGCTGTTTTCTCCATCATTCAGTTTTTTACTTGTAGTTTTTTTAATTTCTTTTTTGGCATCCAAATAATCTTTTGGGATAGCGAAATCCCAATCGGTTACTTTAAACCGTGGGAACTTTCCCTTTGATGGATTTTCCGTGCTGCCAAACAAGTCCTCTAATACCTTATTTGAAACAGTAGAGGAAATTTTTTTCCAAGCATCTTCTGAAATAATTGTTTTCTCATAGTAGGACATTTCTGCCTCTACCCAGATTGGTTTTCCTTTGTCCAGAAATCCTTTCTCAACACACGTTTTCATTCGTGAAAATGGACTCTGATCGGTTCCATCCGAAAAGAGAACCATTCTGTATTTTTCATCTCCGTTTTTTATACAAAACGAAGCGGTATCGGCACCATTTGATGCCTTATCAAACTTTACTTTTCCATCCAATACATAGGAATGGAAAATTACTTTTGCTGACATATTAATTCCTCCTTAAATTACCTTTTTGAGGGCAGATTCAATCTCCCCTGATAATTCCATCTGTATAAATTCTTTACAAATGGATTTGATTTTTTTTGCATCCTCCTGATATGGACGTAATGGAAGAGGAAGCGAAAATAAGATATTTCCATTTCCATCGTGCCATTTTTTTAATTCTGCGAGTATTTCATTAAAGCACGCATTCGTGGATGACCTACAGGATAGAAACGCATCTCTTCATATTCTGATGCCTTTTGCTCAAACTCCACAGCACGTCTGATCATAACATTGATTAGCAAAATGCTGTTATGAACCTGGGCGTATCCCATTTCTTCAATAATTTGTACTAACATAAGTAGCACACCTCCTTTTTAATTTTAGTATGTATGGAAACATGCAACCAGAGCTGGCAGCATGTAATTTAGATTTAGATGCCATATGGCATAAAAAAAGGACCGCAAGAGGCAGTCCTTATATAGAAAACTGTGAAACTGGGTAGGTTCACAAGAATTCCCGATTTATTTAATTTAATTTTTTAACACAATTAATATAACATAATTTTCATATTAATGCAAGTGAAAAAGGTATATTGTGGTATAATATACTAAATTATAACTTTACGGAGGGAAAAATGGATTTAAGAGAAAAAACAAGACAAGAACTGTTGTGCGAAATACATAATTTAAAAAAAACATGCGATTATTTATATAATGCATCCTGTAATTTGGATGACATATCTACTTTTAATAGGAAATTAAGCAGTGGAACAGAACAAATTGCATCCTCATACCGCAAAATAGTATCTATCCGAAATATGCTTGCGGATATTACAGACTATCAATATATGCCTGTAGAGCCGGCTCTTCATATTGAAAAGAAAGAAGGAATGTATTATTTTCGGTTTAATGAGCCGCTGCCACACCGGATTACGATTGATAAGTATGCGGGGAGGCTGCGATATGAATATGATCCCAATGTATATTATTCCGGATATAGATCGGCCATTGAACAGTGGTTAAAAGAGAATGATCCAAATTTATTTTCTCAAAAGGCAATGTTATATGTCGTAAACCATGGTTCCACGCAAAATATGAGAGACAACGACAATATAGAAGTAAAGACATTCATTGATGCTGCCATAAAAGGAATATTTATCAGGGACGATACACCGGATTGTTTGTCATTATGCTTTGACTTTGTAGAAGATGAGAAGGAATATACAGAGGCATATTTAGGAAATTTTGGAAATATGGTTTTATATTTGAAATAAGTAAAATAACGAACGAAAATTGGCAAATATCTAAATTAAAAATGATAGCTGACTATCAAAATTAAATTTGATTGTTTTGAAATGTTTATTACTTTAATGTGCAGTTATTTTTTTTACGTACGTTAGCAAAACTCTAACTTGACATAAAAATACAGTGAGATATAATTAACATATATAATTCGCAATATGTAGTGCATACAAACTTTGTGATTCAAAGCAACATAATAAACAGATATGCAAACCAAGTTTCTACAGTTTTAATTTGTCATGCGAAAGTTTAGAATTACTTTCTTTATACTATTTTCACTTTGAAGAAAATAATTCTTACGACATAATAAATGCTCAAGGATTCAAATTCTCTGTATGTCAAAATTGGTTCATGCATAACCCAAATCCAGGAAGTAAGATGGATTTGGATATTTTTTTCGACATATTAAGAAAAGACTTCATAGTCAAACAAGCACCCCAAAATGACATAAATACGTAAATTTTCAACATATGATGTAGAAATTACTTTTTTTCTGTAAGAGGAATAATATATGCTGAACATAAAAGATTACATATGTTCTTATGAAGAGAGCATTGATATGATCAAAGAAGGAATAAATTGCTACACACGGAATGAATTATTCACAATGATAGATAATGATGGGATATATTATGGTATAGGTGAAGTAGTTCGTTCTACATTTTGTTACACCAATTATGATGATTTTGGCAATGTATATTTATTTGATGAATTGGATTCACAGAAGATTACAAAATATATTTTAGGCAATTCAAAATATAAAATACAACAGGAACTTATTTATAGTTGTGTGTGTTATACTTTGCAACGAAAAATAAACGAATTTTATAAAGATTTAGCACAGTATGAGAAAACGGGCGTAGTAGGACTTCGATATAATAAAACGGTTTGCGTATTAAGCAGAGAAAAATATAGTGATAAATATGAAAGAGCAATGATTGCGCGTATTATGACTGGATATAAAAGAATCAGAAGAACTGGATGAGAGATTATATAAACATATTTTGCGAACCCTACAACTTCTGCTATCAAAATTAAAAATGATTGCTATAAATCGTTTTTAATTTTGATAGCAATGCTACTTTTCAGAAAATGCAGTTTATTTTTTGCGATTTTTCTTAAAAAATTTTTTTTCTTTTTACACATTCTAATGTATCAGATTGCTTGAAAATGCAGATATTCTTTCAGAAACTGATTCCGAGTCATCTATGTAATGTTCTGCAGTTACTTTAATATCAGAATGTCCCAACGCTTGCTGAACCAAGTATACATCGTGGCTGCTTTTATATAGCTCTGTACCAAATCCTCGCCGGAGAGAGTGTGGAGATATCTTTTTTAGTGCCACCGTGCTTTTCCCGTATTTTTCAACTATTCGTTCTACAGAACGGACTGTCAGACGGTTACGATCAGTACCACGAGACGACAAAAACAAGGCTCTTTGTGAATCATCGTACGATTTTCGCTCAAATTGAATGTAATCCTGCAGGATCTGAACCAGCTCATCATTGAGTGATATTAAATCTTCGGATCCGCCTTTACGAATGACCATTATTTTCATTTTTTTCCAGTCGATATCATCAAGATCAATGCCAACCAATTCAGATACACGCATTCCGGTACCGGATAGAAGCGCAAGGATCGCATAATCCCGTAGGTTGGTCCTTTTCGCATAGGCGCTCTTTTTATCATCTAAAACATCACCGGATGCAGCTCCATCGAGTAGCTCAGAAAATTCTTCTTTATTTAATCTTGGTTTCTTTTTTTTGTGTATACGAGGAGAATCAACTAATTTGGCCGGATTTGAGGTAGTGATATCACTTATCATGAGATAACTATAGAAATTTCGCAGACTGGACAGTTTCCGGGCGCGGCCTTGAGCGTTATTTCCTTTTTTATTAGGATCAGGGACTTTTTCCCCGTTATCATCCTTGTAGCTAATCAGAAAATGCATATATTCCTGTATATCTGTAGGACGTAACGAATCCAAAATCTGAATTGTAACATCTTTGTAGGTGTTTATTTGCGGATTGTATACTGTTAAAAAGTAAAAAAAAGTCTGTAAATCATGTACATATCCATAAATTGTGTTGTATGATCGTTCCAGTGATTCAAGATATTTTATATAATCGCGGCATACGTCCGGCATTTGTTTTAATTCTTCATATATCTTTTTTGCAAGTATTTCATTGTGTTCTTCCCGATATGACATAAAGTTTCCTCCATAATATATTAAGTATAAAATGCATTGTGTTTTACATATTATAATGTGTTTATTGAGAAATTGCAATACTTTGACGTTAAATTATTATTTAACGACTAACTTTACCACTACTATACCAAAGCTGGACTTCTATTTTTCGGATGGCATGTCAAATGAAGAAAAGGTGGTTCTTTGAAATTGAATGAAACAACTTTTGTTCACAAAAATATCTTCTGGTTTGAATAATATGTTTAGTACTAATATAATAAAATTTCATCTTCTTTGTTTTTTACAATAATATAAACAGGGTAATTCCAATTATTATACGAAACTGAGGCTGCACTCGTACATGGATATTCACTTGGGTGATTGTCACGAAAACAACTATAGATATGTTTATACCGTGCCAAAGTGAATTCCATTAATATAAAGTTATACAATTCTATGTAATCGTCTATATCTATGCCTAACTGAAAGGAAATTCTTTGTATAAGAAAAATTGCATCAGAGTATTCATTATCTGATAAAAAAATTCTTTTTATATTTCCGTCTAAATCTCTGCGTAATCCATAGTTCAATTGATCAACATAACTTTTGCATTGGAGCTCTTTAATCAAGAAAAAAATTGATAACAACTCTATATTGTGTTCGCCTATTTCATAACGACAATACCTATCTGAAATATGCCAAAAATGTTTTAGAATTACATTATGCTCATATTTGTTTAGAATGTACTGGTTTAGTGCTTCTGACATTACAATTTTATGGGTCGATTCTGCTAAATCACGAACTATAAATAGTCGAGGTGTTTGTTTAGTTTTTCCCGTTAAAATTAAATCCTTTAATACAGCTTTTTGTGTAGTACTAAATTCCGTATATCTGTGAAAACTATTACCTTTTTCTTGATATAAAAGCAGGACATCTACAATATTTATTTTTTTATATTTATTTATTCTTCGCAGGCGTTTACAAATATTGTCCTTTCTCCAAAATTCAAGGATTCCGTCTGACATAGATGGCGCTACAGCAATTTTTTTGTCACATTGCTCACATTGAAAAGCTGTTACGTCTGCAATTCTTTTTCTCTTTAAAATATATGTATTTATGCATGAACATCTATATAGTAATGGTGTTTTCTGATGAATGAAACATTCATCTAAAAAATATAATTGATGTAAGAATGAATGATATCCAGATTTCATACATATAGGACAATACCGTAATCTATTATCAAAAATTCCATCTAAATGTGTAAAGTTTGTAAATAACTCAGCATCAATATGCAAAAAACTGCGTACTTGCTTGATTTTGTATGCCTGTTTCCTATAAATTAGCAATTGGGGACAAAAAATTGTATATGTACTATCTGCACCAATATGAATTATTTTACCTAGTTGCCCAGATTCAAGAACATTAACTGCTCGAAATTTTTCAATACGTCCCCACAATGATTCGTATGGTAAATTCCACTCTTCATTCCAAGTATATCCTGCTTTTCCGTTATCCAATGGGTACATTAAAATACAACCTTTCTGCGGCGACATATCCAGAATTAAAAATAGAATTTCGCCATGCTTCATCTGTTGGAAAATATAGTTTTTTTCCAGTAATGCCATAGTTGTTTAAACAATATTTTATTGTATTAACAAAATACATCATAGGAATCTCTGACGCAGATGGAATACCTATTTCCTTCATTATTTTCAAATATTCGTCCATTAGCGTATCAGCACAGGAAAATAAGCGTTTTCCATCCAAAAACGCATCTGGGAAAAATTCTTTTGCCAAAGAGATCTGCTCTCCCACTATTTCTAATGGTTGGTCATAGTTTGCTAGGCAGATAGACATTTCTTTTGCGGATTGAATGCCATGAAAGTGGCACTCTTCTACCATAAATCTTCCTACAATTTGGTGTTGCTTTGCCAGAATAAGAGCCTGCTTTCGAGCAATCAGTTCTTCTGAACCAACTAAAAAAACATATAAATGGATATTTTTTAAATTTAAGTTGTTATAAATATCCATAAGCCATTTAAAATCTTTTTCTGTAAAGTTATAGGCTTCATCAATGAAAAGAATGATTTTTCGATATTTTGTATTGCAAGCACATGTGAAAAGTGAATTTAATAAGCGCTCTTTAAGCATACTCACGGTTCCTTTATCAAATTCTGGATGTCCTACAACCTTCAACAATTCTGAATAAAAAAATTTGTCTTTAGCTATATGTTCTGTAGCATTTAAGACGTAGATAGGTAATTCTCGTCCATATTTTGCTTTTAAGACAGATGCAATATAAAGAATTGCACGGGTTTTTCCAATTCGCGGACGACCATAAATAATAGAACCTGGTGTCCCATCAGACACCCAGCGAAAAACTTGTTTCTGTAATTCCATGATAGCAGGTGTCGTAATATTAAATTCATTTGAAACAAAATAATTATCTAACGTATCTTGTGATATTATCATTCTAAAGTCCCCATTATATTAGCCCTTGCCGATATGCTTCTTCTAAAGAACCAGCGTTCATTATTGCTTCCATTTCTTCTGAAGTATAATTTTCGCGCTTTTTCCTAATTGCATCTTCTTCAGATATCGTGGTGTATGAATTAGTTAAATAAGGTGAGTCTGGCATAGAAACAATATTTTTAGGAATATCCGAAATAGTTCCATTGAGTTCTTTTCCCTGTTCAGCACGTATGCGAGCTGCTTTAGTTCTTGCTCTGCGTTCATTAGCAGCACGTTCATTTAATTCATTTTCCAACTCTGTTAATGGAGCATAGAAGGGATTGTTTTTCTGTTTATTATAATTTGCGAGTTTCATGGCTTCTTCTCTTGTTTTTAAAGAATGGCTGCGTCTGCCCCACTCGCCTACGGCTGTTAAAATGCCAAGTTCTGTACCATCCTCAAAAAATCCTCTTATAGTACTGATATCATCCGGATTAATGTCAATTATCAGTTTTTGTCCTATAAGTCCCATGGATTGAGACAGAATATCATTTCGATATTCTGTACCTTTATAAGTAATATAAGGTCGTTTACCATTTTTAATACTACCGCGTATTGTTTTTATTTCCGTAATATTTGTAAGTTCATAGACTTTTCTTTTCATTGCAGAATCAGCAATACATGGTTGCATTCCTGCTTCTATAATCCGGCGTTGCATACATTCAAGAGGAGTTTGATTATCCAAAGAAGAATGAGGACTATTATTATATAATGCAATAAAATATTCTGTAAGTTGTGCTATATCATTGTATGTAATTTGGTATGTAACAGAATCTTTTTCTGCATTATTTCTACGTACATCATTTATGTTGCTTCCGGTCGTAGATACAGTTCGATGATAGCCGTTCTCTTCAAGGGTTTTAAATACACGTTCAACAATACCTCTGGTTTCAGGAGTTGCTACAGAACCAAAATTCATTGAACAATATAGCTGTGAGCATAATTTGTCAATGACATTTTGGGCTAAATGGGATTTGGCATTGTCTAACATAATCGTATTTGGCATAGCCCATGCTATGGCAGGAATTGCCAATGACGGGAAACCGTAATTATCTGGATATTTTAATCCTGCAAGAGAAAATTCAATTGGAGTTTTGGGTATAATTGCATTTCGGATAGCACGTAAAACATCTGTTTGATTGTAATTTTCATTAGTGGTAAGACTATATCCTAAAATGGTTCTTGTCGAAACATCAATAACGGCAATTAGCCACATTCTCATTGCCGGCATTCTGACTAACTCGCCATGTTTATTAATGACATCTACTGTGTATAACATGTCTATTTTATGTCCGTCTAGTTGCACTACAGAAAATGGTGCCAGCGGCACAGGACGCATGCTCCTTCCAATGCCAGTAGAGTAGAATTTTTGCCGAACATTCTTATCAGCACGCCGCATAGAATTATTAGCATTTGATAATTCTAAGTTTTTTATATATTTATAAAAAGACCTTCTTGCCCTATCTGATGTATTAAATGGATATTCATAATCTTGAATTCCTACATCTCTACATTTTTCAAGAAATTTATAATATAGGTTACCGATTGTAATATTTTTTTCCAGAATAGTCTTAGAGTTTTTAAAGTAAGTATCAGATATAAACTCCGAAAGAATTGGATGTTTTAGTAATAGTTGAGAAAATGCTCCACGACTTTTAGACTGAGAATTTTTTATCGGTATATCCATTGAATCTTTTAGTTGCTTGTATGGTAGCAACCCAGCATAGCCAAATTGCCTACCTGTTTGTGGATTGATTTTTATACACTTTCCAACAAGCACAGGAACTTTTTGCCTTGCAATATTCGTTAGATTCATAATTCTGTTTAAGGGTATATCATCTATATACATATCAACTGCCTGTTTGCGCTTTATATAGATGTCTTTTTGTTCATCATCCAATAAATCTACATGCACATCTGCCCAATTAGTTCGGTACTCTCTTAATTCTAATATATTATATTTTCGCTCACGCATAATCCTATCTCCGTTTTTTGTCTAAGGGTCTGTGTAGAATGTCTATTGCAATGCTCCCTTTATAGTACAGTAGTGCTAAATTAGCCATTACACTTTCCTCATTAAATATCGCCTGTTTTTCTATTGCAGATATAGTCTGCGAACCAGTTAGAAGAAACTCGTATAAAGCCTTTTCCTTTTCTGGGATAATCGAAGTAGTTTGGCGAAGAACGAAGGAATATAATATTTCTAGGTTGTTAATATAATATTCGCTTTTGTATAAATCTTTTTCAGTAACCACCCGATAGGCATGATTTTGTTCTTTACACCAATTATTTTGAAAGGCTATTTGTTTTTGCGAACGAAGTGCCGATTCGGTTTTTTCTTCCAATTCGCTTGAATATTTGATTTCTTGAAATTCATAAGTACCATTGGTGAAATATACCCAAAAATCAAATACAGATTGTTGTTTTGAAGCATTGTAATCAGTTATTTTTAGGGGCTGTTCACAAAAATATTCGACATGAGAATCCATTTCTAGAACAATAAAGTTTGCGTGTTCCAACATACTGTATAAATGTACTTGTCTTTGGAGTTTCTTACTGTAGATAATCCAATAATCACTACCATAATGAGTTCCTCTTGGCATACTAATAGGTGTGCTATAAAGATATTTCATTTGAAAAATTCCTTCCTGTGGAATTTACTGTTACTGACCTCATGAACTGTCACAGATTTGCTTACATGAACTGTCATCAGATTGACTGGTTTTCTTTCATCAGCCAGCCCCACAGGGCTGCCGCCTGAATCCAGGCGGCAATAAGCTTTACGTTGTTATGGTTCCAAGCATTTCATGCTCTATGACGAACTTGATCATATAATCATCGATCAGGCGCTTCTGGTTTTGAAATGCATACATAAGAGCTTTTTCACAGATCCGGTTGACCATACGTGGGATCCCGGCCGATGCTTTATGGATCTCATCCAGCGCTTTGGCTGTAAAGACCTCCTGGGTACATCCGGAGTAATCCATATGGCTTGCGATATACTGTTCTGTCTCAGATCTGTCCAGGTGTGGCAGGGTACAGTACATATCAATGCGCTGGCGGACTGCGGCATACCGCTGCAGTTTCAGCTTGTTTTCCCACAGTTCGGTCTGACCGACCAGTACAACAGCCATAGGACTCATGGAATCAAATCTGTAGTTGAGCAGAAAACGGAATTCTTCCAGTGTTTCCTTTTCAAGCAGATGAGCTTCATCAAGGATGCAGACGACCTTTTTGTGCTGCACTCCCCGGATGATCTCGATCTCCTGTTGCAGCTGGCGTTTGGAATCACCACGGTAAAACCGGGATTCCAGTCCCAGCTGGTCCAGCAGCCCTTTATAAAACCACCGTGGTGTCAGCTTTGAGTCAGACAGATACAGGACAATGTAATCCTCTTTGGGAAGTTCCGAGTAAAAACGGCGGATCAGGGTTGATTTCCCGCATCCGGGGTCCGCAGTTACAACGGCAAACATCTGACGGTCTGCCACATAGGACAGCCGTCCGAGGGTCTCACGGAATGCATTGGATTCATACAGCTTTTCCGGTGGGACATCACGGACAAATGGCGTGTGCTCCATGCCAAAGAATGCTTCATACATCAGTCATCCGCCTCCTTCCGGTACGCGGCAAAGGAAATGGCATCTGCCATCTGCCGCCGGTTCTGTTCATGACGTTTTTCCAGTGCATCCAGAAAGCGGGAAGTCGTAGGGGTCTGTTCCTGCATGGAAGCAGGCAGGGCCGGACTCTTATCACAATACGGACCGATCACAACCGGCATTGCGGTAAAAAGTTCCATTCCCTGATAGGAGACAGTGATCTGCTCCGGGGCTGCCGGATCATAAGAGATCTCTACCGTGTGTCCTATCAGGGAAGGTTTCGTTTCATACCGTTTTCCACGGAAGCTGATGCAGGCTCCCCGGTCGACTTTCCTCTGCTCATGATGGAGAAAAGCTTCCGATACCACCGCTGCATCCAGAAAGGTCAGCGGACGGCTGTCCCGGTTCCACTCCTGAAGTGGGGAGATCCCTTCTTCCGGAACAGCGGCTCCAAGGCTTTCGTAGTATTCTGCGATACCGGCATGCTTCTGCTTATGATAGTATTCCTCCAGATAGACAGCCCAGAGACGGTTCAGTTCTTCCAGTGTCCTGATATTTTTAAGCTTCGATTCACGGATAAAGTCATCCACCACCTGATGGAACTTTTCAATCTTGCCCTTGCTTTTCCCGGAACGTGGTTTTGCATGCATGACACGGATCCCAAGTCTTGCAAGTGAGAACCGGATTTGCTTTGCAATGTACTGGCTTCCGTTGTCAAAGTAGCAGGCATCAAAGACTCCATATCTGGAGATGGTCTGATGGAAGGTATCCTCAATGATAGCTTCTTCCTGATTATCGTAAAATCGTGAGGACAGCAGATATCTGGAATGGTCATCAATGGCGGAGGACAGATAGGTCTGTACCTTTGCACCATTTTTCCCAATGGGAAGTTTCGGTCCATACTTGATATCACCATGGACCAGCATCATACGGTGAGGCTTGCAGAAACGTCTGGACGAACTGTTCCTGGCCTCTTTATACATCTGCATCTGGTTCCGACCGTATCCAGCCCGGTATATGTGGCGTTCAAGGGTTGAGCGCTTCAGAATGCCGGGAGCCACAAGACCTTCTGCTTCCAGAATGTAAATGATCTGGGCAACTGACCGTTCCGGAACTTCCCTGCGGAGCTGGACAGCCTGTTCCAGGAGAAACTCAAAGTTTTCCGGAAGACTCTGGGAACGATGCTTTTCACGGTCAGCCGGTCTGAGACCTGCGAACTGTTTTTCTGCAAAGGCTTTTTCATACCGGTAGAGCGTGCGGACAGAAATGTTGTTCTCATCAGCGATCGTTCTGCGCAGCTGCAGGCGTCTGGCATCATCCAGACCGGTCTGGAGAAGTGGTGAGATCAGCTGGAAACGGTGAAGGGCTTCCTGATCCTGCCACTGCTGTTTTATAAATGTGTCATCTGTACTCATGGTATAGCTACCTCCTTCTAAGGCCACTATACTATCGGCCAGCATGACAGACGAACCAAAGCAGGTGCACAGGTCTACCAGCGGACCGGCACCAGAAATCCGCCGCTGTTATAGATCAGCCGGAGAAGCTGTTCCAGCCAGTTCTGATATCTGTTTCTGATCTTGTCGAGCAGCGAGTCAGAGGAAAACAGGAAGCCCTCTCCCAGATTCAGTATCTGATATCCGGCTGTCCGCAGGTATCCTTCCATACGCTGCAGGTTTTCACGGAACCATTGAAGCCAGCGGAGCATGGTACTGAAAGATGGATAATCCTCAGAATCCAGGTCATCTGGAAGAATTACTTCGTCCAGGACACCGGCGATCACCTCTGCCTCATAGTGTTTATAGGGAACAAGGCAGTCAGGAAGTTCATTGTGATAAGCATGGCAGTTCTGACAGCGGAACCTGCGAATCATCAGCTGCTCCTTAGTGCCGACTTCCTTTTTGCGGATACGTGGTCTGGAATCTCTGTAGTGGAGCGTTCCCTGACATACGGGACAAATATGGGAGTTCTCACTGCTCTCAACAAAAACACCAAAATCCTCCTTGAGGACCAGTGTGTAGTCTGATATAATAATCATGGTTTTTAACCATGGTCTCAGAGTACACGACTTGTCACGGAGGGTGCTCGGGGACCTTTTTCTTTCTGTAAACTAATGACAGTATACAGATCATTCCAGAGACAGGCAAGCAGATCAGTATTATGCTAATTTAGGGAGTCAACAACAATTTACAGAAAAAAGAATTGCATAATATGAGTTAATATGCTATATTAATAATTGATAAATAGGTATACTTAATAAGCGCATTAACAATCTCACTTTCCTAGGGCGTAATTGTTAATGCCTTTTTTCTGTAAATCAATATTATAATTATAATACTATATTTTCCCATAACTGTAAATTACAAAAATATTTATGAACCATATTTAATTCATTATTTTTTTTACATACCATTACGCAGAAAAGAACCACATTTAGGTCACAATTTTATGAACTAAATGTGGTTCTTTCAATAAAAATAACATTAGTTTTTCAGTATTTTATGTACGCATCAAAGAACCAACTTTAGTTCATCTGACATGGCAATTGTCTATATATGCAGTTACAAATTCTTCCATATACACATCCTGCCATCCATTGCTACAAATATATTCAGTTACCCATTTTATTTTTTCTTGTTTTCAAATTTATCACATAGCCCCTTAATCCATTCTTTCCGGGGAATCTGTGCAATCCATTCATCAGGAATACCACTTTCAATGCCATAACCGTAATAAATTCCTGCAAGCCCACCAGCAACCGCCGCTACTGTATCGGTATCACCACCCAAGTTTACAGCCAGCAGAACGCATTCCCGATAGCTGCATGAATTCAGGAAACACCAAATAGCAGCTTCCAGCGTGTCCACTACATACCCGGAACTTTTAATTTCGTCACGCTCAAACTTATCAATTTTAGGAAGGAAACGGAATTCTTGCCACATTTCCGTTTCACCGAAAACCCCACCCACAATCTGAATTGTATTGGAAAGGGCTGAACGCTTATCAATTCCGTTCAACAAATCTTCAACCATGAACGCATAGATGAAGCAAGCGATATGTGAAATTGGGTGATCATGGGTAAGTCCTGCAATCCTTTTCACCGTTACCATTTTGTCATGTGGATCATCTTCCGCAAACATAGCCACGGGAAGAATACGCATCAATGCGCCGTTTCCGTTATCCATACGGGTTTTACCGCCACATTTCAACGGATCAATACCATGTGCATATCTTACAATTGCCCGCCGTGTTGCTCCTCCCACATCAAACACCTTTCCCCACGGGGTAAATTTGGAATTCTGCAACCACTCATAGAAATTGTTCATAATATCGGAAGGGTCAATTATACCCAAACGCCCGATACTTTCAAGGGTTGCAAGGGTCATTGAACTATCGTCTGACCATGTACCGGGCTTCTGATTATAAGTTCCAAACCCAATCATATCAGTTAATTCATAAGAATCCCGTTCCTTGAATTCAACTGGAACGCCCAAAGCATCACCAGTCACAACGCCCATAATTCCATCAAAAATTTTGCTCATACTTCGTACCCTCCATTTCTTTGCACTAAAAAGACAACAAGTTATATATTCTCTGGTTGCCTTTGTGTTGGTTACTATGATATTCCAATAAAATCTTTTCCTAATCCACCGGCCACAGTAATGTAAATTCCATACTGCTCAAGTTCTTCCTTTGTACATCCTAATTCATTCTGGATCATTTCAAACCATTCTTCTTCATTGTCATACTGTTCAAATGTTTCATCAATCAAAAGACTAATTGCGTTGTACAGTATTGTTTTTAATCTATCTTCCATTTAAATCGCTCCAATCCTCTTATAATAGTCCATTATAGCACCTCTTTCCTATGAAACACGTATTTACTCAGTTTCGATGTCTGCGTTTGTTAATCCACCGTTTTTCTCAACTTCCAGGACTTGTTTATTTGTTAATCCGAACACATTGATCAACACATAACTCATTTCCGACATTGCACCATGATAATCTGCATTGGATTCGTTTTCCTCTGCCTTTTTACACATTCTGGCATATCTGCTTTGATATAAGCTTCTCATTTATCAATTTTATTTCCTGGTATGATAACTGGGCTATGTTATCCACTTATTTCAAGTATCTGGAGGCAATAAGACATCTGATTTATACTACCAAATTCTGTATTTTGCGACTATGGCAGGGACAGAACCCGGAAAATTGGCTCTGCACCTGCCTTTGAAAATTTTGTTTCAAGTTTACAGCTCATCCATTGAGAATCCGAACTTCTCTTCAAATTCTTCCTCATCATATGTTTCCAAAACGTTCTGAATGTTTGGATGTTGCCAATCAACAAATCAAAACAATTCTTTTGCCAAATCTACATGATTACTACATTCTTTTACAAAATCAGTTCCTGTATAGCAACAGTGTAATACTTTTTCAATCTCTTCATCTTCTAATACAGATTCTGTATCGATATCATTCAAATCAACATCTGGAATGTAAATGATATTATCTGATTCAAATTTGTTTGACTTATAGATTAAGCACTCTTGTCCATATGTGAAATCGAATAAATCTACAAGAAACGCTCCTGCTTCAAGTTTCGCTTTTAATTCTGCTTTTGTCATATTTCATCGCTCCTTAATCTTACTTATGCACAGCATACTTCAATAACATCTGGTGAATCCATAAACAAATCATTCTAAAATAATTCATCTTCAAAAACATCTGTTTCATATCCATCCATAAATCTTACATGGTACATTTTGCCTACATCATCAATATCTGCTTCTTCTTTTGTCAGCTCTCTCTGTATCTCGCAAGGGCAGTTATCGTATTTTGTCAATTCACTATCTGCGCTATGACTATTAAACATTTTTAACATATTATTTTACCATTTTCCTTTCTAATGAAATACGTATTTCTAGTCTGTCATTCTATGAATTTTGTCCCAATCAATCTGCTCGAATAACTCACTTTTAAACTCTTCTAATTCATCTGCCTTTTCGCACTGTTCACAATAATCATCCACATCATCGAAGTAGTTTTCGTCTATTTCCATGTACCAATCTTCCCATTCAGACTCATCTTCATTCCACATCTGGATGCCACCTGTGTTACAATAATTAGGCTTAATTCTGTTCTGCAACTGAAATGCATCATAAGCAGCCAATAAATCCATTACCTTTCTGCCTTCTTCTACTGTATCAACTGGAATGTAAAATGATCCTCCATCTGCTCCTACTTGTGGAATCCACCATACTCTTAATTTACTCATGTTTTATACCTTCCTTTCCAATGAAATGTTGCTTTCTAACATCCTCAATTTCTCTCACAATTTCATCACCACTAACAGTGGTATATTTTGCTTTAAACAACCACATAATATTTTTACATCCTCCTTGTCCAGTGAATCGTTATTAATTCAATTCTATCTCCGTACATTGCTTTTACACGTGAAATATATTTTTCGCATTCTGCCTTGTTTGTAAATGGTAAATTTACACAATCGCATAAATAACCATTGTTCATATAGTATACTTTTCTGCCGTCATATTTCTCTTTAAATTTTATCTTTAAGTACCACCATTTCTGCATATGACACACTCACTTTCCATATTATTTATTGTATTCAAGATCAGCTCAGGACAATCATCACGTGAACTGCTCGGTGTTTACAAGCGTTAGGTTCGGCTAGTTCCTAGCCTACCATGTATCTTTGAGGGTTTACGCAGATTTTAATATGCGTAGACCTTCATTTTTTATATTGATAGCTACATTGTAATCCCTGTTTATTGTAGGACTACAATCGCATCTATATTCTTATGAAACACGTATTTACTCTGATAATATTTCCGTTACTGTAGCATCAGAATCATAACATTCTTCTGGTGCATTCTCTTTACCCTCTGAAATATCGTTGATAAGTTTCTCTTCAGCTTTTTTTTTGAGTTTGCCTCTACCTCATAATATCCTTCATAACATTCATAATATCTAACTCTGTATTTTGCCATTTTTATTCCTCCAATCTTCCAATGAAATTTTTAAATTTTCATTCTCCTGAAAATTCTATTAATATATCTGATCACTTAACAAGATATGTATTTTCGTTGTATCTGACATCAACCCAACCACCTTGTTTCTTAAAATCTCTGAGTTGCTTTTCAAGACTCGTCATTTTGTATCACTCCAATCCTTGTAAATCTTCTATAGTTTCAAATTCTACCTTTCTATCACCTACTATTCCAAGACAATGATCATTCTAATCAATTATTCCTTCAGATTTAAAACTATAAAAGTCTTTTCCCCCTATGATAATATGATCCATTACAGGAATTCCAATAAGCTTTCCTGCTTCTACTAATTTTTTTGTTGTAGATACATCACTTTCACTAGGGAAAGTATCTTTTGATGGATGATTATGAAAAACTATAATCCCGGTTGCTCCAATGAGTAATGCACGTAAAAAAACTTCACGACTATTCATCGTACTATAGTTTGCAGTTCCTTTTGAAATAAGAAAAATTCCTATAGGTTTATTTTTAGTATTTAAGGCAATCATATATCCATATTCTTCTGCCATTTCATTTAAATGCGTAACTTTATTTATTAATGTTGCTGCATCACTTGGATTGCTTATATTTTCAATGGCGTAATTCATTGCTCGTTCTTTAACAAGCATAACGGTATCATCATTGGAAATTCTTGTATCATAAAATGTTATTCTCATTGTGTCTCCTATTTTCATATAAATAGAAGGGTGCAAACTAAATTTGCATCCTTCTATTTAATGTTTTATAACAATTTTTATTTCTCACTGTAAAAGATATCGTTCACCTCACAGTATTCTTTTACCATTTCCCAGTCCTCCGGTAGAAACGAAATAACTATTCTATCGTTGGTATCACCTACTGTAACATTAGAAACTGCATTTGATGTAGATTCAGCAGTTACATCGTTCTTGATTACTGCCTCGTCTTCGACATTTTTGCATTCAGCTTCGCTTCTGGCAATCGATTTTGCTGCAGTTTTCTTGTGTTCAGCCTCAACTTTAGCAGCCACTTCTTTCATACGGGCTTCCTCACGCGCCTTTGCTTCAGCTTCAGCTTTTTTTCGTTCTTCTTCAATCTTGGCAGCTGCTTCCGCTTCTACTCTTCTGCGTTCCGCCTTAATTTTGGCAGTCGCTTCCTCTCTGTATTTTTTTTATGGCTTTTATTTCTGATTGTATTTTGGAAATTTCTTTCATAATTACCTTCTTTCTTCCAATTTATTGGATAGTATATCTTATTTATCACAATGTCCGTATAAAGGACATCTGTTACCTCCGCATGTCCATCCAGAAAACATACTAGGACCATTTATGAGTTTTGTCTCTCGTTGATATGATTCCTTTTCACAAAGCATAGCCCTCTTTTTGGGACGTCCATCTCTGAAAAATAGATCGGGTCTTTGCTTTCTATAGCTAATTTCTTTGTTATCCATCGACATCCTCCGTTAAAACATCACATCAAGAAGGAATTTGCGGCTATCCCGTATGGATCAGCCGGTTCCCACTGAAATTATTTTTCAACTATAATAAACCCGGCATTTTCTAATTCTTCTATATTCCATTCTGGTTTATTAGTGTCATACCATTGCAAATTTTCACTCTCGCATTCGCCACAGGCAGTGCTACCAATCTGAATTAACATTAATGTCCCACAATCAGAGCATTTTACAAAATCTCCCCTGTGATCTGCTGTTAAACAATCGGTGTACACAATTACTTCTTCCAAAACGGGTGTAAAATATTTTACATTGTCAAAATAGTTATCCGTTGTTCCGATAACTTTTAGGGAATGTTGGAGTACCCCTTCTGCTGCCATGAAGCCAGGAATACAATAAAGCAAACCATGATTCTTATTGATCTCATCTGCTTCAGAACGAGAAACCTGACGAAACGCTTTCATCCTTTCATCTGTGAGCTCCTTTGCATCAACTTTAAGGAATATAGCATCTTGACTAGCAGATTGTTCTAAAACCTGCCGATCTAAGACTTCACTTGCATCAAATTTCACGTAACCAGTAACATCATGAATATAAAATTTTGTTCCTTTTCTCCAACCTTCCATAAATTCTTTTAATACCATTTTTTCTCCTTTTAAAAATCTTTTTTAATGTAATTATTATTTTTCTTAAACTCTTTCCTTACTATTGCACATGCACATGAGTAGGTTATAGAATTTTGGAGCAACTTTTTTTACTTTATCCAGATCTTGTATAATTTCCATTACATCATAAATATCTTCCGGATCAAGATATCCTGTTTCAATCAACCAATTAGTAAAATCAGATGCAATGTCAAAACCTAAGTGACAAAAACTATATTCATCTGACAACCAGTCAGAGATCTCGTCTTCATCTGTTATACTGTTTGGAATCACTACTTCTTTTGGCAAGATATCCAATAATTCACTATTGCCATCTGTATCCCACTTAATATTTTTTGCTATCATTTTATTCTCTCCTTTTAATCATTTAATTAATGCAAAAAATTTCTATGTTGCCATGTTGTTTAACTGTAAATGACCGTATGTCTCAAGCTGGCTTGGCATGTTTTTTCGTTTGAGCCAGGACCGTGGTTGCATCTTTTATTTGTGCCGTTTTTGGTACAATTTTTATGTTTATACCATTATTTTGAGCACATCCAAAATAATAAAAATCGACATGAAAATAATCTATCATGCCGTCGCAGTCGCTGTAATTGTAAGATTTTACAAAATCATCAACATCTTTTACGACTGCATCTGTCACTTCATTCATAATTTTAAAAAAATTGCCGTGTTCTTCGGTGATACGGTTATATTCGGCTTCAAATTCTGAATCATTCCAACAATCTAAAGACCAGTAGCCGTTGCGGTTTGCTTTTCTAAAAAATTCATTTTTGTCGTCCTCAGTCAGTTCGTCGGCTTTCTTGTAAACCTCGATCGGACTTTCTTTTAGTTCCACATGCAATTCCTGACACATGGAAGCGTAAGAAGTGCGGACACTAAACTTATAAGTCGGATATTTTTCTTTTACATATGCCCTAACGATTTGAGCAACTTCTTTGAGACTTCTGCTCCAACTGTGGTTGTCACCTTCCCAGCCAAAGGAAGTATAAAAATAGCTACGTGTACTTTGGGCTGTTTCTGCCTTTTCTTCCTCGTTTAATGTGTTGTCTTTTGCTGCGCGATCTTTCCAAATCTTAAACATTACATCGTATTCTGCGTTAATTTCCTGCATCTTTGCAAGATCACCACCGTTGTCCGGATGATTTGTTTTTAATAGTTCTTTATAAATTTTTTTTAATTCATTGTAGTTTTGTACGTTTTTAAAATATTTGCTCATATTGATATCCTCCGTAATTTTTTCTGTATATAATCACGTTATTTTGCAACGTGGAATTTAGATTTAAAATGCTTCAATCTATGATAAAGCCCTATAAAAGAGCATAAAAAAAGATCGCTTAAAAGCGATCATATTATAAAAAGCTATGTAAAATGTACAAAGCTTTTTTCGATTTATTTTTTAATTTTTTAATATATTAATATTATCATACATATTGAATATTTGCAATATATTCAGGTTGACTTTTCCATGATTTACCAATAATAAAGTCATTTTTCTAAACATGTGGTTGCTATGTTTTATGTTTTGTGATATACTATGTGCATGGAAGAAAATATCATATATTACCGGACTTCCACATGCAATATTAAATACCATGTGGTTTGGTCTGTAAAACACAGACACAAGATTCTTGATAAAGAAGTGGAGATGTATCTCAACGAACTGGTACAGCAAATTGCTAATGAAAAAGGATTTATAATTCAGTTTTTTGAATGTGTGGACTCTGATTACTGTAATTGTTTCATAACTGCTCCTCCAAAATTATCTATAACAATGATTGTCAAATATCTAAAGGGCATTACCGGGCGTAAGCTTTTGGAACAGTTTCCAGAAATACGTGACCGACTTTGGCATGGGGAATTGTGGAATCATTCCTATTACTGCGAGACAATTGGTGCTGTTTCGGAAGAGAACATCAAACAGTACATTGAACATCAGAGTAAATCTTATTAGAAAAAGGTTATCATGCTGTTGTTTCACAAAGATTTCGGGAAACGAGAACGATTTGGAGGATATTATCTATGGAAAAAAGTAAAAAAAATTATATAGAAAAAATAATGGCTGCAAAGGCAATGGAAAATATGACTGGAAGAAAAGAAAAATTGTCGGAATTTGAACGAAAAAAAGCTCAAAAGGAGCTTCAGAAATTAAGTGAATTATTAAAATAAATGGAGGTCTTTTATGTTTTCCCGAAAACCGATTTTAATGGAATATGACTTTAAAATTGAAGATATCAAGGATACATATTATTTCTTAAATATCGTGAATTTAGGAAATGAAAAATGTTATAGTTTCAGATGTCCTAATAAAAATTGTGGCAGGCCAGTAAAAATTGGATTTCAAAAATGCCCTTTCTGTACTACACGATTAAAATGGAAATATCCATTTAAAATTAGTAGTTTAAAACCAAACAATACAGATAAATAATTTTATATAACACAAAACGCTGAACTCAGAAGCGCGCACGGTGACGAGAAGTGCCAGCGTGGAATCGAGTCCGCCGGAAATTCCAATCACTGCTGACTTGCTTGCACAAAAAGTACATGTTATATTTGTACAATATTCTCCCTCTAGCGGTGCATTACTTGCTTGACATTCTCCCTCTAGCGGTATATAATAAATATATCAAAAGAAAGAGAGGAAAGCTATATGGGATATTTAACGAGTGCAGATTACGAAAGTTGTTTGAAAGTTTTGGAGTCAATTAAGAAAATTTATATTGACTGGGTTCCGGATAATGTAAAATGTTTAGAAGACGCTTATTCTTTGGTAACCTTTGAATATAGCCGTGATACAGACCAAGAAGTACATTCACAAGTGACTTTGGAAATGGAAACTGGTAGAGATATTCCGCTTACTGAATGGGCGTTTAAAAATGGAATTGACGCGTCTTATGCACGCGCTAAGGCTCGGCGTGGTGGGTATCTTACTGCAAAAAAAATCGGGCGTGACTGGTTTATCAGTGAACTGGAAGAAAATAAAGATAAACGACGTAAATAATTTAAAGGGGTGCCGGTATTTCCGGTTTCCCCTTTTTTTTAGGCGTGATATGCGGATGTGTAATAACTATTCGTTAAACTTATAATTTTAGCCGTAGTTGTTTCATTGTTTAAATACTGGTACATTATAATACCATTATTATTTATTTCAATTTTTACTGTCCGCTTGTACTATTTTTACGGAACAGTAACTAATATGCCACAATTTTTTTATCAAGGACAATCTTATCATATGTTTTTGTTGAGATAAAGCGAAAAAAAGCGGAGAATTTTAAGATTCTCCGCTTTTCCATATTTAAGATAGATTCAAGTGTCAAATACATTTTTATGTTTTTCTAATGTCGAATTTCCATGTATTCTGTCTTTCATGTTGATTACATCTCTTTCAATCTTAGAATCATTTCGTACAAATTTGCTTCAGAAATCACTGCGATTCCAAGTTCAGTTGCTTTTGTTAGTTTGCTGCCGGCATTTTCCCCAGCCAGAACAAAATCTGTTTTTTTCGACACAGATCCGGACACTTTTCCACCGTATTTCTCCACCAGTTCCGCCGCTTCTTTTCTTCCAAGCGTCGGCAGTGTACCTGTAATAACAACTGTTTTCCCACTGATTGGTGAAAAAATCGTCTCAGTCTCTTCCGCTTCCATATTTACACCCAACGACTTCAAACGGGCAATCATATCTTTATTCTTTTCATCATGGAAGAAACGGAAAATGCAGTCTGCACTAACTTCCCCAACGTCGTCCACCTCCATCAAGGCATCCCTGTCAGCATCCTCTAAATCGAGGATTGAGGAAAAACGTTTCATGATCGTCTTTGCGGCAGCCTTTCCAACATTTGGAATACCAAATCCGGTCAGAAGCATGTATGCATCATTTTCTTTCGCCTTTTCAATCGTATCTAAAAGCTTGTCTGTATTTTTTTCTTTCCCGATAATTCCCTGCTCAATCAGCTCTTCCCTGTGATCTTTCAGCTCAAATATATCGGCAATATCCTTAATATACCCCAAATGCACGAGTTCTTCAATATAAACCGTACCAAACCCTTTGATATCCATGGCATCCCTGCCAACAATCCGGATTTGTAAACCACGATCGTATCGCCAATGCCGACATCTAAATCATCAATGAAATCCTGATTGTGCAGTGTTGCCCTTGAAACAGACGTTCCACATAGGCGCACCGGCTCAAACACGGCAGTCGGTGTGATCCTTCCGGTCCTTCCAACGGAAAGTTCAATATCAAGCAATTTCGTTTCCTTTTCTTCCGGCGGATATTTGTATGCGATCGCCCATTTCGGGACCTTCGATGTATTTCCGAGCAGTTCCCTGTCCGAATAGCGGTTGATCTTAATGACCGCGCCGTCAATATCATAACCAAGGTTTCCACGGTTTTCTCCGATCGCCGTGATCGCATCCCAGACTTCGTCTGCCGTTTTACATACTTTGTAATCTTCGATGATCGGGATGCCCTGTGCTTTCAAATATTCATAACATTCAGTATGTGTTTGAAACGTTCGCCCAGTAGATTGCTGCAGATTAAAAATAAACATGGATAGTTTTCTTTCTTTTGTAATGGAAGAATCAATCTGACGCAATGTACCTGCAGCACAATTCCTTGGATTGGCAAAAATCTTCTTACCAAGCAGTTCCTGACGTTCATTAACTCTGTCAAAGTCTTCATTTTTCATATAAACCTCTCCACGAATTTCCAGGTATTCCGGTGCATCGGACAGATGTTGTTTTACATCCGAAATAACTTTCGCATTTACAGTCACATCTTCGCCAAATTCAATGCCATCGCCTCTGGTTTCAGCCAATACCAATTTGCCATTGGTGTAACGCAATGTCATGGACAGTCCGTCAATCTTATATTCGACCACAAATTCAGGATCATCAAGCTGCTCTTTCATCTGCTCTACAAAATCAACGACCTCTTCCTTTGAGAAAACATCCTGAAGACTGAGCATCGGCACGTTGTGATGCACTAAGACTCCGGCGGTCCGCTTTGCTGTGCCGCCGACATGCTGTGTCGGAGAATCTTTTGTTATCCAATCAGGATGTTCTTTTTCCATTGCTTTTAGATGTATCATCAACTGATCATATTCATAATCTGTAATTTCTGGATTATCGTGGTTATAATACAGATCATTGTGATGTAAGATGGTTTTTACAAGTTCTAAATATTTTTCTTTCATTTTTTTAATTTAGACGCTCTAATATTTAGAGCGTCTTTCTCCTTTCCCTTTATGCATATCCTCGTGTTTTTCCATATTCCGAAACAAATGGTTCTTGATCATAACAATTTGCATATTGAAATATAGTTCCCTCCAATGGTTTTTCTGCCATTATATAAAAAATTCCTATTGTAAACCCGTTCTTTTTGGCAATATCCACGCAGTCTGCAAACGTCACAGATTCACCATGTTTTTCTGAAACGTATTTTGTAACAATAAATCCTTTTTTTCAATATATGTACACATATGATCATCAAGTGCAATTTGATCATCCGCAAATATACGAATAATGTCACCATATATTTCATCCGTAAGATGTAATTTTTCCATAAAATCACCTAGCCTGGTTAAATTTCCTTTCCTAATTATACCTATTGTTGAGTTATCAATCTGATTTAGTATGACACAATTTCATACTAAATTAGATGCTGCGGTTGTGAGCCATTCTACTCTGCACTCCCATAAGACAGTGTCAATTTCATCTATAGATCCATGAAGCAAACCTTTTTTTAATTCTTTTCCATGTGCAGCCAGAATACTTTCTAATGTCTCTTTTAAATCAAGATTATAATTCGAGGCTTCCGTAATGTATTCAAATGCGTATACGTTCAGAAGCTGTAGAGCTTCATCTAATTTTTTTGCAAAAGAAAGCTTATATTTGCCAGATGATAATTCTGACAAAGCATTTTGATTTTTGCAAAAATTGTAATTCTTTTTTATTATTTCAAGAACCGGCTGTAATTTTTCTCTGCTTTCCAGTTCTCCATTTTCTGTGTACTGCATAAATTACTCCTTTCCTATGAAGATAGAGCGGATTGACGCATTTCCTCTCTGTCATATATCTTACATATTATCTGCTCATTCATCGGAAGAAACGGTTCTCCATGGAATGACAGACATGAGTAAAGCTTGCCTTCATGCTGTTTCCAAAATAATCCGACTTCATCCTTATAAACAATCCGGTTGTTTTTATCTCTGCCAATATTACGCAGCACCTTCTCCTTTGGAGATTCCTGCTTCTTCCTTCTTAAAATATTTTCTACTTCTTGTTTACTTGAATTTTCAAGCTTTTTAATATCATACTGCGGATCTAAATCCAAAATCCGCCTGCAAATCAATTTTTTGTAATCCATAAGGACCTCCTATATGTAATCGCTGAATCAGCGTTATTTAGATTAAAATCTATGTGAAAACCTAAAAAGGCATAAAAAAAAGGATCAGCAACTGATCCTATAATAGAAAAGCCCATACACAATAGTGCATAGGCTTAATGACTTTTTTATTTAGATTTTTAATACATGTATTATAACATGTATTGTTTTATTATTCAACATAAAAATTTTTTGTTTACCAAACTCTAAATAGTCATTAAAATTTATATTCTACATCGTCAATTATTACAGTATCAGATTTCATTTCAACGATTTCATAATCATTAAATTCAAACCCATCTGTAGATGCTAATTTATCTCGCATTGCATTTGCTTTTTCTTCATTTGTTGCAATGCCAACAACCATAGGTTCAATATCATCATTTGATAACCAAATTAAATATACTTTATTCATATAAATGTCCTTTCTTCTGTTGAAATTTCCGATTCATAGGTTTATCTTATCCTTGCATAAGTTGTAAATAATACCTCGCAATTCTTCGATCTCTGTTTCTGAGAGATATTCGTTTCTATCGGATTCTGGAATGTCATAGATGCTGCAAGTATCATCATCTTCAAACCAAATTTCAAAGATATGATGCCACATTACATTATCACAATTATATTCGCAATGGATAAAATACGGATTGTCATCTTTATCGGTCAACTCTCCATCACCAATATCCAATGCAAAGGAAGTATCATCATTCCAATATGAATGACACTTGAATTTTCTTCCATTGCCCCAATCTATTTCATCAAGGACGGTTTCGGTTTTTACATATTTCATTTCAATCATTCCTTTCCTAGTAAATCATCGTTTCATAGTCTCATCAAATTCAACATTATATTTTTTTAAAATAGCTTTCGGGAGTTTCATACTGGTAATGATTTTCTTGAAGCCATATTCCTCATATAACGCTACAAGCATACTGGACAGTAGTGTTCTATCACTATATTGAAGTCTACGAAATGCTACATTATCAATCAAGTTCCCACTTTTGTCTACATTATCAAGATATATTTCTATATCAGTTGTTGTAGAATAAAAGCCTTTATATTTTTGAATCTTTATTATGCTTGTTGTTTGAATTTTCTGCTTTTTAACTAGCTCTAATTTGTACATTTTTTGATTTTCATTGAGAACTCTTAAAATTTCCTTTGTCTCTGCAATTTTACGATTTGTATTATCCAAAAGTTCTTTTAATCCAGTAATTGTTGTTCCCTGCAATTCTTCGCTTTTAATCGGTTCCATCGTATTTTCCTCCAATCTTCACAATAAATCCTCATTTCATATGTCTACCATCATATCTTTTATAATTTAATTCCATCAGCAGGAAGACCAAATTCTTTCGCCAGTTCATCAAATACATCGTCTGGCATCTGGCTCAGATTATCTTCAATATCTTCTCTACTGAACCCATGTGGTGCATATCCGAAAAATTCTTCAATCTGTTCATCATTTGCCTTATTTAATAAAAAATCAATCATCATTTCTTCAATATCCATCCTAAATCTCCTTTCATAATCCAAAAGAAACTCTTGTTTGATCTACACTTGTTTTGCGTTTGCATTCATACAAAGTGCAAATAATCCGGCTTCCTTTTTCAATGCAATATAAAAGGAAGTCCTAATTAAAAGGCTTCCTTAGTATATTCTCTATTTATTTTGTATTTATTTGTACTCAATATACTCATCATCTGTTTCCTTAAATTCATTGATGAGTTTAAGAAGTTCTTCTTCTGTTACTGTTTCAAAATCTCCACAACTATAGCCGGAATCATAACAACAGTCATCACCCTCATAATGTTCATTGAAACTGCCGCATACAGGGCAATATTCAAAGTCTGCTGTAGTTCCATAAGAAACTTCCCAGTTTCCATCATCAAGCCTGTTATAGTCTTTCCAGAAACCATAACAACCACCATTACTTGATTTTTCTGCTTCATAACTTGTATAGTCACAGAATCTTACTCTCTTAATTCCATTTAAATTTTTTTTCATGATATTCTTTCTCCAATTTTTTTATTTATTATAACATACTTTACTCTGATGTTGCTACAATATTTGTGTTGAGAACCACGTCACCGTCTGCATCGAATCCTACTTTACAGATGCTGTGCTACATGATACCTGCCTTTTCAAAATTATCCTTGGCAGTCAAATAGTCAAAGATAATTTTGATGTCTCGAACATCCATATCCTGAAGCATTACAAATGATTCAAAAACGGCATCATTAGATATCATTGCTTTAATTAAGCCTATTTCATTAACAGTCAGATATCTGATATCTAAAGAGAAATTTCCTGTATTTCTCATATAAGTAGCTATTTCTACAATTTTTTTTGGTGTCTTTTTCATTAGTTTTTCCTCCGTTCAATATGCTTTTTCATAATTTTAATTGAATTTTATTTTTCACTGTAAAAGATACCGTTCATCTCACAGTAGTCTTTTACCATTTCCCAGTCCTCCGGGAGAAACGAAACAACTATTCTGTTGTTTGCCTTTTCTGAATTTTCCGAAAGATCCGGATTGGTATTACCTGCCATAACATTGGTAACTGCACTTGATGTAGACTCAGCAGTTACTTTGTTTTGGATCACTGTCTTGTCTTCGACTATTTTGCATTCAGCTTCGCTTCTGGCAATCGGTTTTACTGCAGCTTTCTTGTTTTCAGCTTCAATTTTAGCAGCCATTTCTTTCATACGGGCTTCCTCACGCGCTTTTGCTTCAGCCTCAGTTTTTTTTCTTTCAGCTTCGATTTTGGCAGCCGCTTCAGCTTCTACTCTTTTTCTTTCCGCTTCGATTTTGGCAGCCGCTTCAGCTTCTACTCTTTTTCTTTCCGCTTCGATTTTGGCAGCCGCTTCAGCTTCTACTCTTTTTCTTTCCGCTTCAATGCGGGCTTCCTCGCGCGCCTTTGCTTCTGCTCTTGCAGCCATTTCGCTTGTAATGTAAGCCATGGCTTTTACAGCGTCCAAATTTTCATTGAACATTTCAAGTGCTTTTTTTCGGATATCATCATCGGCTTGTATCATCTGCAATGTACTAAGCCCCTGCACATATGATTCGCAAGACTTTTTAATGCTTTCTTTGATGGACTTCATAGAAGAAGCCGTATTCTCCCATGTTGTATCATAGATCAAGCCATAGAGAGCATCTGCAAATTCTTCTACTCCACATTCCAGTGCAATAGAATCATATTCCTTGCGGATTTTTGCGCGTTTTTCTGCCTTACGCTCTGCATCAAGAGTCAAATAACGACCGTTAAGATCGTCATATGTTTCTTCTGCCATCTTTATTGTTTCATTTGCGGTCTTTTCAAAATCCGCAAACGGTTTCATTAATTCTTTTTTTACGGATGTCTTTGCCTTTGTCGTGGCATCTTTAAATTTGTTAACTGCAGCTTTTGCATCACGAATCATTGCCATTTGTTCTTCTCTCGTCCCGACATATTCTGTGGAAAGCAATTCTGATTTCTTAGCAGCCATTGCTGATTTTACCTCCACGATGTTGCTCACTACTTTTCCGTCTTTTACCGATACAGAAAATTTGGCTAAAGTACTTGAAAGATCGATAGATGTTGCATTTGTTGTTACTGCTGTAATTGTTGTATTCGTTGTATTCATAATTTTTTTCTCCTATTTTTCATAATTTTTTTGATGCATATTCATGGGTTTAAGCTACAATAGATATTTTTTTTGTTTCTGCGTCGAACAAATAAATATGATCCGATAGCCTGTCTTCTTCAGCAACCTGCGTGCTATTTACCATTGACACCATTTTGGAAAGTTCCTTTACATCTCCGCATTTCGTACTTATAGCAATCCATGCATGTATTGATGATGGCATCAGGTATAACTTAGAGTTCATCTGATGCGACAACTTTTCTAATTTTTCTATTGTTTCATCTAAAAAAATAGATGCTGCACCATATAAACTCTTGCTGTTTGTAATGACATACATAGGAAACTCTGAATTTTCTGGTATTTCCCCTGGTACCATTTCCTGTAATATGTCAAACATTGACTGAATCGACGATGGAAATAATTTTTTAGTTCCCTCCTGTGCATATGTATAGAGTTCTTCTGCAGTAATCCCCCACCGTTTAAGATGCTCATTTTTCACAAGTACAGTTGCAGTAGTATCAAGTACTACCTTATAAATTAAAGCCAAATCCAGCTTTATCTGGTGTGGCACTTCATTAAGAAGTTCCTGATTTTTCGCTGCATTGACTGCAACCATAATGATTCTTTCCTTTACAAAATTAATATCACAGAAATCTTCTACGACAGTTGAAAATTTGTCTGGCACAGGTTTCAACACCAGTGTTACTATTTCTGATATAATATCATTCAACTCCAGCCCATTCTGATATTCCATGAAATACCCATCAAGGTAAATTGAAGGTGCAACATTGGAGTGTTTCGCTTTAATGGTAATTGCGTGTAAATCCACTCCATTATTTTTTCTTACTGTCTGAAAGGTTATTTCCATCTCCGGTAATACCCTTAAAAATTCTTTTTTAATTTTTTCCTGAAATTCAATAAAATTAAGCATAATAATGCCCTCTCTTTCTTTTATAATTTTTTATTTTCATTTTTCATATATGGAATCACGTTGCAGAACTGCAGCGTGTTATTTAGATTAAAAAATAGAACAATCTATGATAAAACCCAAAATAGGGTATAAAAAAAGACCGCAAACGCGATCTGGTTAAAAAGCCACTTACAAAATATAAGGCTTCGATTTGTTTTTTGAAATTTTATTTATGAATAAATAATAACATATTATTACAGAGATTTCAACATATTTTTGAAAAAAATATCCGTTGCACAATAGAAAACAGTAAAGAGCATTTTCAAACACAACAATAACCTGTGTCTGAAAAATGCTCCTTCTTTATATTAACGTGCTATTTTTATAAAATTTACACACTCACAATATTTTGCGTGTTATAATTTAATGCATCTAACACGTATTTTTTTATAAATTTACCGATTGCCTGCGTCACTCCATTCCCAATCTGTTGTTGCTTACTGTTCAAAGTTTTTCCAAGAATTTTGAATTTCTTATCCAGTCCCATCAATGCTGCAGCCTCGGACACGTTAAGTATCCTGTTTCCCTCCGGTGGCATCATACATATTTTTCTCCAATTTACAATAGTTGGAGCAACTTCGTTCCATGATAAGCGTCTGAAACGATCACTGTGTGTGTCAGCACCAAAAGGATGGATTTCCGGAGGAATATCTTTCCAGTTTCCACCAGGTTTCACATAGGACATAGCAGCTTCTGTTTCCTTCCTTGGAGCAGATACGTCAGCATAATTAAACCATGTAGCATCTACATCTTTCAATGCATCATGTACTGTCTTAACGGTTGCAAACTTTGCATCGGGAAGTTCTATTTTTCCAATCCTTGAGCCAATGACAATCGCACGCTTCCTTGACGTATAACCACCAACACTGCAGTCTGTAACAGTATTGCATGTGATCTCATACTCAGACAGATTTTCCAATACTTTGTTAATGTATAAACCATGTTCCTTTGTATAAAATTGCGGAACATTTTCAATAACAAATACCTTTGGTTTCTTGTCTTTTACAATGCGGATATAGTCATCAATCAGCAAACGTTTCTTTGCTGCAGTCTCTTTGTCGATGTCCCTGCGATTTGCATTTGAATATCCCTGGCAGCACGGACCACCGATTATAAGATCTGTATTTGGTATCGTTTCAGAATCTACTGTCCGGATGTCCTGACATACAATATGATCTCCAATATTTTCTCTGTATGTATCACATGCATCCGGATCAAAGTCTACCGCATATACGAATTTGAACTGCGGATCCATAAAACTGTAATCTAAAAGCCCGGCTCCGGAAAATAATGACGCAACATTATATACCGCTTTAATCTCATTCTTCTTTTGCTTAATGCTCTTTTTATAATAGGAAGGAACTGTTCTACACAGGCTTTCAAAATATTCGTCGTTAGCAAGAGTCGGTCTTCCAAAATCCCATTCTGCTCCGGCAGCTTTGCAAATGACAATTTCTCCTGTTTTGCGTCCAACCAGTTCTTCAATGCTGACAATATGATTCCTTTGAATGATATGTCGTTGCTTTTTGAATGTATGGACAACAATTTTATTTTCAAGAACCTCAACCTGCATATAATCTGCAGCCTGACATAACTCCCGAACTTCTTTAGAGCGTATGTCGTACAGTGGTTTATATGTTTTTCCACATTTTTTTCTGCTGACGGTTCCTTTTCCATTCTTATCCGGAGAAATAATAATATCCCGTGAAGTTGTATTAATGTAATAGTTAAAATGCGAACCTATTTCAACCGTATCTTTTTCAAGTGAAAAAGTAAGTCCACGCAATGATTTTTTTAATGTTTTCATATGTTTCCCTTCTATGTAAAAGGAGCTGTACGCAAACTGCGACAACTCCCTCTCATTACAAATTATTTTTGATATTTTCGTGAATCATAACCAGCCAGTTATGCTCATCATCTTTTGACATTTCAGGATCGAGTCCGTAAAGACTTTCTCTGTATCCATTACTTGATACAATTCGAAGTATAACAGATGGTTGACCGTGCTTGATATCTTTGACTGGAATAAATTCGATTTCCTTTACGATATTGCCTTCATTTGAAAATATTTCAATGCAATATCCACAAAGGATATCATCCAATCTTACATACCCTTCCTGGTTCTTAAAATATCCATCTGTGTCAAATACAGTCCATCTGGCATTTGAAAGCATATTACAGATGGATTTTACGGTAAACAATAAAGTATCCCGCGTATATGTTATTAGATTTTCATTTAATTTTTCTGACATTTGCATGCCTCACTTTCTGTTACTTCTTTATACTCATTCAGCACGTAGTATGTTTTTTCTTTTGTTGCGTTATTGAGCACACATACTTTTTCACAGGTGCCCTGAAACATGCCTTTTACACGTTCCATGATTTTTGTTTTATCATGGATCTCATAACCACAACGGTTCTTGCAACGTTTGCCATTTGAATCCAGAGGAATCAAATCATACCCGGACCATGTGAAATCGTCCAGATTTTTTTCAACGAATCTGTTTAAAATAATTACAAAATCCGCTTCAAGGGCAGCCATTTGGTGCATTGCTTCGTCCGTTTCGAGCAGTGTTTTGAATGTTCCAAGTGAAATCACTTTACTTTCTCCGTCAAAGCAACCTGTAATCGCCACATCCAGGTATATTCCTTCGTTTCTTCCCCAATCCAATTTGAATAAAGAATCAAATTCATATGAATTAATCACATTTTCATTCAGACTGTCAGATAAGGCATAATCCAATATATCTGGCAACTTGTTTGATTCTTTAAGAATTCTTACGATTTCATTGAACAATTCTTTATTTGTAAATGGTTTCTTTCTCATATTATTCCAATCTACGCCCCAGCGGGCGTATCCTGTTGACCATTACAGGTACAGGGCAGCCCGTAGGCAAGATTTATAGATTAATCCTATTAACTGTGATATTCTACTTTTACAAGCCACTGCACAGTCGATTTGGCTTTACTTTTTTTCTCTAAAAGCCGTTCTTCTTTACCGATATCCAAGGCTAATTTATAGATTTTATCTTCTACAGACTTTATGGACGCTAATTTTGATTCAGGTCTAAGATCCGATTTACATAAAGGACAATAATTGGATTTCATGTAACGTAAACTCAGTTTTGAACCACATTTTTTGCATCCAACATACTGTGACTTTGCATTCGCAAAATGGAATCCGTTTAACTCATCTAAACGTGCCTTGGCTTTTTCAAGCCTGTTTTTCATATCCGTCATCTTTTTTGAAGATAACTCTGGATATGTTCGATATTTTACGGCAAGCTGATCATACCATCCACTATCATGTTGAGTGATAAATTCCTCTGCTTCTTCATAATTGTCGCAGATATGATCATACCATTGGATATCTTTATCTAATCCGCTTGCACCCTCTTTTTTCCCGGCACATGCAGCGGCACTATCCCATTCTTGCTGAACAGATTTTTTATTAACGTTTTCTGGATATGTCACCTTATGAATGTTATGCATATTATTCCAATCTACGCCCCAGTGGGCGTATCCTGTTGACCACTGTCGGTTCAGGGCAGCCCGTAGGCGTATTGAAGTAAATTTTTTTAAAAATCCATGATTTTCCTGTTTTCATATCTGCTCATATCTTCACCTTTTGCTTTTCCTATGTACTTGCAATCGACTCCATACGAACATCCGTGAATCAAGGAATCACACTTATCAGCCTCTTTTGTTCCGTAATATTTACACCTGGAGCAGAAGCTTTTGATATTTTCATCTATCTCCTTGTTAAAATCAAGAAGTGATTTCATAAAATTCTCGTATTCCAAAGCATCTTTTTCGGATAGCTCTTTATTTGCCACGGATGGATCTTCCAGTGTGACAATTCCTAATTTTTTTCTTATTTCTGCTCTTGTTGCCATATAACTACCTCCAAATTAGAACTATGACGGATTTCCAATAATCCGCCGTACTTCCTCCTCAGCAAATGCTTTAAATAATTTGAGCATATAGCCGCCTGGTATATCTCTCCAGTTCTGATTACGGCCAATATACATCCGATATTGCCTAAGTACCATATCATACTCAACAACAATATCCTGATTCTCATTATGCAGTGATCCGGACCCATCTTCGCACTGCATCCACATGTAATGTGGAATCGTCTCTGCAGGAATATTTTCATTTTCGTATATCATATACATTTCTCCTTCATTTCTATTTATGTACGGGAGCACATTTGTATTGCAGTTAATACATCGTGATCCCGCACATATTACATATTATTTCATGCTTAAATAGCACATAATTCCACAATCCGGAAATATTTCAATATTCATATCTCCACGATCAGGATCAAGTTCATCCAAATATACCGGACCATTTTTGTCTTTTAGCATGGAATGCCCGACTAACCTTTCCAACTTCGCCCGACTTTCGAATACCTCTGGGAAATCTTTTCGAATCCGGTTCCAATATCCCATACCGCCCTTGATACATCCAATGCAGTTGTTATTTGGATATCCAAGGTCATACATCAAAGGTCGGGCAAAATCAAAAGTCCGCTCGAACAATCCATGTACCTCTTCTTTCGAAAGGTTCTTTGCAATGAGTGGAAATTCGTGGTTGGCTTGCGGATTCGCTTCAACCGTTCTTTCGGCTCTTCCTTTTTCAGCAAGATCAAATCCCCAAACATAGGTTAATTCACAATCCGTATGCTGCGCTTCCCACTCTTTTCGCACTCTTTTTTTCAGCCAGTTTGTACAAGGCGCGAATCCATTTACCGGATTTCTAAACCCACCAAATGTTCTTACGCAATCCTCTACGCATCTATACTGACTCGATTTCAGTACCTGAATTTTCTTTCCGATTGCTTTCTCACAATCTTTAATAAATCTGATACTGTCCTCTTGTTGGTCTGCTATATCAATGTAGATCCATTCATCTACATCTCCAGCTAAATATCCGGCCATAAAACTTGATATACCGGCACTTACCCAACATATTTTTAATTTTTTCATGACAACCACTTAACAGAAATAATCCTGTGTCCGTGGATAAAGGAATCTGGCTTACCACTCTGATTTCTTGCAGTCTCGTCGAATAATTACAAACCCACTACTCAATCAAACGCATTGTTCATCCTTTTTGTTCTCGCTATTAATCACACCGTTAGCGGTCAACCTTGGTCTACCAAGGCTTCTGCCATTACTCCTTTCTTTGAACTAAATCAGTTTTTTTATTAACCATCTTCGGATTTAATATTGATTCCAAAGCATTAACAAACGGTAACACTTCATTGCTGCTTAAAATTCTTGAGAATCCAAAATCAACCATATGTACTTCCTCGTCATAGCCGATGAAATTCATTAAATGATCTGGCAGCAAATTTTTTAATTTGTCAAGATTTTCAGAAAATACATCCTTCGTACATTCTGCCGATATTTCGAACTCATCTCCGAAATAATCCATAATCTCAATTCCATAAAAGTTCTCGTCACAATCCGGACATACAAACGCATATGCCGGAATATCCGTTGTCAATAGCTGTTTGCCACATTTAGGGCAAACAGCATTCGTCTGATACGTTTTCATGCATCCACACTTTCTACGATCCATACACAATCGCCATCCCTGAGTAAATCACTAAAATTACTTATTTCATCTTCAGAAATAAGTAAGATATCGTGATCATTTTCACTCGCTACTCCGTTTCTTTCATAACATTTCACAAACGAAAGGAATCTTTGATATGCATTATCATATTTCCTATCATCTGTATTAATAAGGTTTCCAGTACTATCCTTTTCCCAGACATACCGCAAATTGTCATACCCGTTACAATGAGTAATTGCTTCATAAACATTGCCGTTTACGATCAATTCACTTCTATCCAGCATACATTCATTTATATCATCAGCTATCTGAATAGAATACTGTTCTGCTTCTTCCATCCAACCGATAAAATAAAAATTACCATTTTTGATGCGGATGGCAACCACTTTATCCATATCTGGTTTCATTTCAATAAATTTTTTGTCACTTAATCTCTTCATAATTTATCCTTTCGAATTTGGATTATTCCATAGATATTTCCAACATTTGATCGATTAAATCGTCAATATTAGTCCAATAATCTAAATTGCAGTCATAATCGCCATCTAATACATAACGTTCGGCAACTGCATATTTGATTGAGCCGTTCGGATCAACGATACCTCTTTCTTTCATCCTGTCCGCAGCATCATTTGCAACATATCTGCACTTGACTTGACGGTATATCTCGTCTTCTTTTTGCGCGAACACATTTACAATTTTAATCATGATGTCTTCAGCATTTCCACTCTCGCTTTCGCCGCCTCCGGATAAACAATACTGTCCACCAGGTGCTTTTGACAGTGTATACACTGTTTTTCCAACAGTGAACTGTTTTATACTTTCCTGTATAGAGTTATTTCCCAAAACAGTTATTTCCCTTTTAAAAAAACTCGCCATCCCTTCTGACTCTGCCTGGATTGCAGCCTCTTCAGTTTCTTCATCTGTTGCATTAATTGGGACGGTTACATTAACTCGTCCATATTCCTTTGCAACGATATTTACTTCTTTATTTTTTTTTAATTTGTCCATGTTCTCTTTCCTTTCTATTAATTCGGATTATCGTAGGAATAACCCTTTCTTTTGACGTACTGATCAAGTTTTTCAAGCATGTCATGTTCAAGCTGATATCTCCATCCACTGTCATTCCAGTTGACAGACGTCTCACAGATATAATCATCTGATTCCCAATCATCATCCTTATCCCCGTGTTTGATACAGCAGAAATAATTTAATACTGGACGATGATTTTCCGAATCTGACATCCTTGCCACCTGATTTTCTGCGAATATGTTCAACTCAATGTCAACATATCCGATTTCAAGTACTGCAGCACCTCTTTCTGGGTCTCCATTTTCGCAAAAACTATTTAACCAGTCTGCTTTTAGTTCAGCTAACAAATATTCCGGAATATTAACAGAAAATTTGTAGTCACTCCTTTGTTTTGCTTCTTCATAATTCATTTTCATTCCTCCATTTTTATGTATTTATTTAATATGTAATCGCTGCTGATTCAGCGTTATTTAGATTGAAGAATCTATATAAATCCCAAAAAGGGCATAAAAAAAGACCGCTCTGAAAGCGATCACACTATAAAAAGCCATGTAATAATACTATACAAGGCTTTAACGATTTATTTTTTTAATTTATTGACATATTTATTTTATCATAAACACAAAAAATTTGCAATATTGCAATGCTATTCTCTTCCTTGTCTTTAAAATCATTTATTATTGCAACCACTTCTTCTGTGGTTAATTCTTCCCTATCTGTTAAAACACTAGATAAATGCTCAACTAATTTTATATTTGAACTAAGCAGTTCCTTGCTTTCTTGGTAAAAAGCTTTTGATATATCTATAAGTTGAGATTCCAATTCCTTATCTAATAGTGTTTTGCTCATCTCTGAATTAATCATAGTAATATAACCTTTAATCAATTCCGTTGCACTTTTAAAATCTGAATTATCTCCAAGAAAACTACCCATATGATAATACCCAAATATTAATTCTTCTGCTATTGCCCCTGCGTATTTAACAAGTATCATGCTTTTCACATCTTCTACATTCCCAAATGTATCATATCCTGTTGCCACATTTGGTTTGCAAAGAGAAGCTGTCACAACGATTGTATCTGCGTTTCTTAAATAAGCCATTACTGCATGACCCGCTTCATGAACAGTAACCACCCTTCTTGTATATTCATGTGTTTTTTCTTTATTGCTTATTATAGCTTTTCCAAATGGCTTTATAACATCACTAGCGGTAGTGGAAGAATGTTCAACGCTCCACATTTTTGCACTAAGCAAATTCAATACTCCTGCCACTGCCAATAATAATGCATGTATTGAACCCACTACACATTTGATATTATCTTTTGTAAATTCCAACTCATTATCATAAAAGAAATTAATTACGGCTATAAAAATAGCATATATTTTCGATGCCAAATCAGAGTTTCTATTCATTTGTTTTTCCTCTTTTCATTCTTAAATATTACAGCATTCCTTTTTCTAATATCTCTTGTAATTGTGGGATTGATACTTCATAATTTTATACCTTGATTTTATTTTGTCTTTCTAAAATATTGGATTTTAGGGCGTTTTAGAGTGATAAATCGACTACCACTTGCCATCGCTTCACATAGCTTTTCGTTTTTATCTACCCAATTATGATTTACAATAACTACACCTACCCAGTTAAATCTTTTCAATGAGGCTGAACTGGAACACTACTCTCATAGGCAAGCCTGTGGGTTTTTCGCCACTAATTTAGAACAGAATGGATTTTGCATAAAACAGCAGGCAGCCCATTGACCTTAGAAAATGGACCACCTACTATTTCCCGGAGTTAACTATGCTTCATACTTTATTATGCTGCGACAAATTTTCCACCTAAAAATGCTAATTCATATCCTAAAAGGGTAATCCGCCGCGCACCACACCCATTGATAATTGCTTCTTTCAGAGTCGCTTTCTCTCCAAAAATTGAAACATTCTTTTTACCTCTGGAAACAGCAACATATGGAATGTTCATATATATCATACCAACATGATAAGAAGAATAACAAGCTACAACAGCTTTAGCTTCAGATCCCTGTGACTTGTGTATGCTCATTGCATAAGCTAAAGTAAGATATTGAATATTGTCTTTGTCATAAGAAAGTTCTCTGCCATTCATGGACACGATTATGGCATACTCTTCATCGTCCCATATAATATCTGTAATGACTCCCAAATCTCCATTCGATGCCAATTCTGTGTTTCGCTTTTGATGCATTACAATATCTCCAATACGAAAATCAAGTGATCCTGCAAGAACATGTTTTTCATTTTCCTTTAACGGGTTGATCAAATCCTGCAGGCATTTGTTCATGTCATTAACACCTGCTACATGCTCAATATATGGACAGAGGCAAAAAACATTTCCTAATCCGTATTTATCTACATCTTTTACATATTGAACTGCCATGGCATTTTTTATATCTTCCATCCTGGAACATTCAATAAAATGAAAATCTTTTCCTTCTCTGATGTCCGTATTTCCTTCTTTTATTTTCTTCGCATTTATACATATTTCAGCATCTTCATCCTGCCTGTATATTTTCTGCAGCCGTATTACCGGAATTACATCACTTTCAATGATATCCCTTAACACCGCCCCCGGTCCGACACTCGGTAACTGATCAATATCACCTACAATAACAACCGTACATCCGTTTCCTATTGCATCAAAAAGAGCATGTGCAACATTTACATCTATCATTGATGATTCATCAATCAATACCAGTGAATCTGATATTTCTATTTTATCCTCTGGCATAGGATCTTCGTCATATATGTGCAGATAAGAATGGACCGTATATGCCTCTTCGCCGGTTGCCTCTGTTATTTTTCTTGCTGCTCTTCCCGTCGGAGCTAAAAAAATCCTACCATTTTTCGGGAAAAGGCTTTTATAGCATTCATTGATAAACCTGGTATCAATCGTTTTTCCTGTTCCCGGACTGCCCGTTATCACAACAATATTATTTAATAACGCTTCGACTACTGCGGTTTTCTGTATATCATCCAAAGTAATACCATAATGAATTTCTAAGGCTTTTAGATGCTTTAGCACTATTACTTCATCAATGGAAGTTTTCTTTGCTTCGTCTCTGATCCGGATTATATTTTCTGCTATATCATATTCTCTTTGAAATGCATGCTGCGAAAAAATGTACTGTTTTCCTTCCATCCGGCGTACCCGAAGCTTATGTGCCTTAATTAAAGAACATGTTTCCTCATTAATTGTATTTTTTGATACATCCGATCCAATTATGGAATATACTTCATTACCAAAATGCTGCAACTCCATAGCTGTACTTCCACGGATCTCTCCATCATATTCATTCTTTTTTAATACATACATCATACATGCTTCTGTTCTGGCAAAGGAATTCATATCAAATTTCAAATCCTTTGCTACACGGTCGGCATCAAGAAATGTTAACCCGCGAACCTGGCAAAGGATATAAGGATTTTCCTTTACTTTTTCCAAAGCAGAACTTCCAAATACCTTATAAAGTTTCGTAGACAGCTTCGGTGAAATTCCATATTTCAACAGAAACGAAACAATTTGTCTTGCTCCCTTATTTTCAATGTAAGATGATTTTATTTTTTCAAGTTTTTTCTTACTGATACCCTTAATTGAGAGCAGCTTATCCGGATCTTTTTCAATAACCTCCAATGTCTGATCACCGAACTTTTCATATATAGCCTCCGCCTTTTGTGAACCGATTCCTTTTATTACGCCGCTTGATAAGTATGCAACAATGCCGTCCTTCGTATCTGCAACACATTCGTCAAAACTTTCAACCTCAAATTGATAGCCGTATTTTTTGTCTTTTATATATTTACCCGAAAAAGCATATAAGACTCTGTCATTGTCTGGCAGCATAAATCCTCTGCAAGTTACACGCTCCTTATTTTTTCCCTCATATACTCTTACTGAAAAACCATTTTCCTGTTCCGGACAACGGTCAAATTTGTATCTTCCATATACAATATCTGCTTTCAAATCCGATGGAATATAACCGTGTCCGAATTCGTTTATAGCTACTGGTGCACTATTAAGAAATTTATTTGCCGCCTCATACTCATTATCCGGAAAACTCTTATAGACAGCGGATTTTCCCCATACAAGATCTTTGCAACTTACCCAGTCAGCATATATCTTATTCACTTCACTATTTTCTACTGATTTTACCGCATATATCATAAAAATTACCTCTATGAACCTATTCTGAAAAATCCGGTTCATATTCCTTAATATCTCCCTGCCATATCTTCGGTGTACCATCTGCATTGGGCATGACTGTAACACCAACACCATTTTGATGGTCTATGCAAAGAAACATGACACCTGTATCTTTATCTACCCATATGTCATAGTCTCTATGATGTTCTACCCTCGCCATCATTTCATCTTGTCCGCCGCTGACATTCGAAGTATTACTACAACCTATAATAAAAAAAACAGATGTTATGGTGGCTAAAATGGATAAAAAAATTTCTTTTTCATTACTTGTTTAATTCATCCTCCTTTTCATGTTTCTGTATAATTCACACTTACAATTTGGGCATGGTTTCCGTTTATGAATATCAATTTTTGAACCACATTTAGGGCACCAAAAACTTCTCGTAAATTTTCTCTCTTCAATTATGCCCTTAAAATCTCTAATATTCTTCTGCGCTTTCAAAGTACCGTATATGTAATATCCTATAAGGCAAAGGGATAATACTTCTGAACCCATTTTTAGCATTGCAAAACATAGTATGTCTGTTGATATAGCCATTTTTTTCATCTCCTTTTAAACGCGTTATTTTTACATCAGCTTATGCAAGCGGCAGATTATATTCTTTACTAACATCTGCTTCCATTTTTTTTGCATCGCCACAATAAAAACGAGTAACCATCAGGCTATATGACATTTTCACATATTCCTGCCGGCACACAATCGGTGTATAAAAGCAGTATCTTCCTTTTTTTTCAAAACTCACAAATCCTTTTTCCCGTAAACGAGCTAAAAAAGTAGAAACTGTCTGTGGCTTCCAGTCCTTTCCATATTTTTCATAAGATTTTTTACGAATCTCTTCTAATGACATTAACTCATCATTGTTCCAAATAACGGACATAACCATTTCTTCTGCATCAGATAATCTTTTCATTTTTTCTCCTTTGTTTACAAAATTAATGTATTAACTTTTTAGTATATTATACCATTTGATACCTTTTTTGTAAATAACATACAAACATAGTATAACATATTTTTTTGCTATTATAGAATAAAATTTCAATGAAAAAATGTGAAATTATAAAATTCTTTCTTCATATTTCAGATACCTTATCTGCATATGTTATTTGTCCGTTTGTATGTACAATACGATATTTACATACATTCTTAAATGGACTGGGTTTCTGAATAAATAACATTAAGATTTTTTCAATATCATTTTCTTCATTAATTTGGGAACTATCTTCTTTCAACATAGGCAGCACATCCTTTGTTATGTCCTTTTCTGAATATATGCAGTCAAATCGATATTCTATTTTTTCTGCCCATTTTATCGCATCTTTATCCAGTAATCTTAAGCTGATCCCCTGCATACCTACATAAGATCCTGATAAAAGATCATAAACCACGGTTTCTATATAGTACGGTACATGATTTTTATCACATCCAGTAGAATCCAGGTATAGCTCGTTAATGATCTTTTTCACTAATCCTGCTAATTCTTCGTTATTTGCAGCAACGCAAGGAATATTTAACGTTTCTAAATTAATAAGTTTTCTTTCACCGTTTCTAACTGCAATGACGTAACTTAAGCTTGACTTATAATACATTTTTTTCTCCTCCTGTTACCCGTAAATTTATCCCAATATATTCCTTTTATAGTGGATTTTACATTTGTTATTTTTCCTCCATGCTGATATAATAGTTTATATTTGTAACCTACAAACAAGTTTATATTCTTATAAGAAATATGTCAACATTTTTATTCTTATTAGAAACTTTTTAATAGAGGAAATAATGGAATTAAACACTGTAGAAATCGGAAAAAGAATAAGACACGGACGCAAGGAACTTGGACTTTCAATATCGGATATGTGTATTAAATGCGGCATAGCATCTAGCGGCTCACTTAGTAAAATTGAAAATGGCGTATGTATGCCTTCACCTGTAACTTATTTTTCTCTAGCTCAGGTATTAGGCTATAGCATGGAATATCTGCTTACGGGAGAAAAAAAATATAAAACAGAAGCAAAAGAATATATTCTTACAAAAACAGAAGAACAATTTATAAATGGTATCCGCCAATTGCCCCAGGAGGAACAATCTGAACTGTATGACATTTTAGAATTAAAACTTCGCAAGGTAAAAGGGGATGCGAAAAAAATGGGAAAATCATCCAATTTACAGGAAGAACCTAAAGAAAATTTGGTATCATAATTTTTCTGCCATGAATTTTTTCATCCATAAAACATGACATATCACTTGACACTCCCACGGTTTTAACCATTGGCTTTCTTGCTCATATCGTTTATAATATATTCCCGTGATATCATAATTAAAAACGATATGTGGCTATCATTTTTTATTATGATATTTTACATCTTTAATGATATAACCCTTGCAGATATTATTGAATGCTTTCCAGCTCCACAATATAATCATATAAATTTGAATTTTCTAGCTTCTCATTTTGATCAGGTAATTCGTCTAACGGAATATCACAAAATGGTACTTTCCTGAATACCAATCCTTTTTTATTGAAATCTGCTAAAATAATATCATGACCTGATTCGCTGAACGCTGTTAACACACTAATTTCATCTTTGATCATCCGAATTAATAACTTTGTCGAGACAGGTGTGATCATCCAGGAAATCCCTGTAATAACATCGACACATTGACACAAAAAATATTCATTTTTATTATTTCTACACACGAAGATCATTGGCACATTTTCAAATGAGAATAAAATCTTATCGAGATGCAGATCTCCATGCTGCGGAATATTAAAAAAAAACATAACTTTATATCCTCCCATAATAATCTTTGTTTTTCTCTTGTTAATTCGCTTTCCTTTCTTTTAAAATACTGGAATCACTAAGCTGCCAGATATAGGACATGTATATGTCTGGATTGGAACCTTTTCGACAACATCACAAACATCCTCTATGGTACAGTTAAAATTCCACATTAACTCGAAAAATGAAACAAACGTATCGCAATAACAAAATTTAGGTGTTCTCTCATTTCTAATTTGCTCATCCGTTACAATTTCTGGAATTTTACTATTAATTAATTCCCATGGTACTCCATCCTTAAAATAAATACCATAAGCCCCGGAAACAACAGCAACCGTTCCTATTTTCCCAAATAATAATACCTTGTCACCAATCTCTAGGTTTTCAATATTTTTATCGCTTACTATTGCATATCCCATGAATTAGTTTCTCCTTTTCCATTATTCATATAATTTCTTTAAATATTCTCTGTCGATCAGTCCAACGCCGCATTTTTCTGCCAATTCCTTTGCAGCCTTTGAAAAATGACTGTTTGTTACAACGATCGCATCATCGCAGTCATAATAAGACTTTCCTGATGCAACTTCTTGTACGGCTTTTATTCCAACTATATTTTGATAACGTTTCGCCTGTACAGCTGTTTTAACTCCATTTTTTTTGATAATAAGATCAACCCCATAATCATGACCTTTCTCTCCCACGATTTTGCACTTGTATCCATTTTTCTCATATAATGCCTGCAGATATTCTTCAAATTCATGCCCTTCCATACTGTCGATTTTGGATATCGGACTTCTCAAATATCTTTTCTTCCTCATCCTTTTCCAAAATAGCTTCATAACTGGTGGCAGCAAAAAACATAATACCAATGCAGCTATAAATGCATAAATGGCCATCTGTGCATCGTTACTTTTCTTGAAAACATATCCAGCTGCAATCAAGCATAAAATTATTTTCACTCGCATTCATTAACACTCCCTTCTTCTTTTTTGTATAATTGTATGATCCCTTCATACATATTTTCGTTGATCATCCATACCGCATATTTTTTTATGCAGTTGTATAGGTTAGGCATTGCAATAACAAGATCCATATAGCGGTTATTACCTGACTGTGCAGTTCCAATCAGATCACCAAGTCCTCTTTGTTTCAGATCCTCTTTTGCAATTTCAAAACCGTCTGTGGTCCTTTCCATCGTTACCAGTCTCTCATTATATCGATCATCCGATTTTAAAATGCAATAAGATGAATAATTTCCACGTCCCACCCTGCCGCGTAACTGATGCAGCTGCGCAAGACCAAATCTTTCGGCATTGTTGATTACAATTACTGTGGCATTTGGAACATTTACACCTACCTCAATTACTGTAGTTGATACAAGAATCTGTATCTTATTCTCCTTAAATGCGGTAATCGTTTTTTCAGCTTCTGTTTTATCCTGTTTTCCTGTTACCACACCAACCTTTACACCATAAGGCTCAAATCTTTCCCGATATTTAATCTCAGTTTCTTCTACTGACTCCATTTTAACGGTCTCTACAGCTTCATTCTCTTCAATCGCCGGACATACAATATATGCCTGTCTTCCCTGGTTTAGCTGTTTTGCAACAAAATCGAAGATTTTCTCATCTGAACGGTTCACTGCAGTTTGTACAGGTTTTCTCCCGTTTGGTAATGTTTTTATTGTAACCAGCTGTTTTTCTTCTCCGTACAAGATGTCTGCCAATGTTCTAGGAATAGGTGTAGCAGACATGGAAATAATATGTACCCCGGTCTGAGCTTTTTGCTGCAGTGCTTCCCTTTGTTTAACTCCAAAGCGATGCTCTTCATCCGTAATGACAAGCCCAAGTTTTTTATAGCTTGTACTTTTTGAAAAAACACTATGAGTTCCTACGATAAACTGATAATTTCCTTCTGAAATATCATTTTCAACTTTTTTCTTTTCAGATCCTTTCAAATCGCTGCTGAGTAATACTGTCTTGAATCCAAGCCGGTCTCCATAACTACATAATTCTTCATAATGCTGTTTGGCCAGTACGGTTGTTGGAGCCATAAGAACACTCTGATAACCATTTTCTGCCATTAATATCATTGCTAAAAATGCAATCGTCGTTTTTCCACATCCTACATCTCCCTGAACAAGCATATTTACTTTTTGGCCTGCTTTCATCTGCTTCAAAATCTGATTACATGCATTCTCCTGATCATATGTTAGTTTATATGGCAGCATATGCAAGAAATCCTGTGATTTTTGGACGGATGCTACTCTGAACGTTTCTTTTGAATCAAATACATTTTTACTGTTATTCAGCTTAAGCGCAAGCGTAAAATATAACACCTGGTTAAATATAAGCCGGTGCTCCGCCGGTTCCAAAATTTCTTGTACAGATATTTCTTCATCTGAATAAGGATGATGAAGTGTCCATACTGCAGTCTTATAATCCATTAATTTTGTTATATTAAAGACAACATCCGGCAACGGTTCCGTAATCAGTTCAATGCATTTATCAATGGATTTTTTCAGCATATCGTCACTGATATTTTTTATTTTTGTATATATCGGTATTATCTTTCCTTTAAAATTTGATTTTAAATGATACGATGTAGGATTAGTTACATTATATCCATACACAACATGATATTTAACTTTCCCACAGATAACTACTTCCTGTCTGCTAAATTTTTTTACATCATTAAACTGCCATGATTGTCCATACCATTTAACATGCACAACCTCTCCGGAAGACTCTTCTATAACGTCTGCACCAATTACTGTTTTTCCGTTAACTTCTTTTTTTTCATAAGTTTCAAGATAACCGCAAATTGCACAATCTTTTTCCACTGCCTCACTGAGTGGAAGAATTCTTCGATAATCTAAGTACTTCCGTGGAAAATAGCAGGCTAAATCATTCACAGTAAATATATTTTTCTTTTTTAATGCATTTAATGTTCGCGTATTAATAACTCCTGCATCTTCTAATTTCATATTTTTCCCTTTCTGCATATAGTATATTATGGTATATTATACCATAAGTAACCTTTTGTGTAAATCGAAATGCGAACGCAGGTTCTGTTTTTTTGCAAACAAAAAAGACATATGAATTATATCATGTGTCTTTTTTTAGTTAACAAACACCACATGTTACTGTGTTGTAATAAGTTTTTCCAATTCTGTGGTTATAACACCCATAACGTCCTCCAGCCGTACTCTCTGATCTGTCACATCAGTTTGTAGATCTTTTGACGCCTCCTGATTATCTTCTTGCATCTTCTGGTCCACCTTAACATATTTATATCCTGGAACTCTGATTGCACGAGAAGCTCCAATTTTCGCATCTGTTTCCAATTCTCCTTCTTCAAACATTTTGCATAAATAACTTTGCACACTGGATGTGCTCTTTAAATTAGTCATCTCGCATATCTCCCTGACCGTTGGCGCATACCCATGTTCCTTGATATAAAAAATAATTTTTTCTTTGATTAATTCCTTATTTTTGACACTTTTTCCTTTTTGTTCACTCATTTGCGGTCTCCTTCTGCAGATATCATAAAAAGGTAGCATATGGTATATTATACCTTAATAGAACTATATTGTAAATAAAAAAGCTTCTCCTACTTATGATAGAAACGCTTCTCAACTTAATTGTCTTTATATTTTACATCATCCCGCAGCATGCCATTTTTGCCATAAAATGTTATTTCCTGATACTGGCATGTTTTTATAAGATCTACAAAATTTTCTGTGAGATAAGTTCTTTTGATTTCATATATCTTTCCTTCCAAATCACATCTACATCCTAGCCATTTACCGTTATATTTCTCCCTAATCGTATCGCTTGAAATTGTAATGTTCTCATATACCTGGCTGTCTATCGGTGATTTTTTCAGTCCAGCTGCACTATCTGCTATGTACCATTGAAATCGCATATCCCTTTGATCTTCAGTCACACATGCATGAATAGATACATAATAATCACCATTTTCGTCCAATGAAACCAAACGTCTTGAAACCATATTTTCATCAATTTCATCCTCAAAAAATTCATCCTCTGTTTCTTCATACAGAGGATGAATTTTTTCTCTCCCAGCTCTATTCATTATCTCTTCCATTTTCTTTAAATTCGGACAGACATGATATCCTATCATATTCACATCCGGTTTACATAAGCATTTCTTTATTTTCACATCTTCTTCAGACAGATACACTCTATGAGATCCGCAGTAATAATCTTTCTGAAGGCATTTTTTATTTCCTAATCCCATATCTGGATCATCATCTATCGTTTTAAAATTTTTTCCATTGTATTGCACATTACCACCATTCTCCTGTTTCATTATAATGCCACCAGCTCCCATCTTCATACTCTATGCATATCACTACCCCATCCAGAGAGTTATTTTCTTTTGTATCAGTGCTTAACCAAACTTTCTTTGGCTTTCCATGGGCCCAGTTTGAAACATGATCAATATGATTTTTCGAACATTTCTCTGATAGTTTTTCTAATTTATCTCTCAATTTTTTATATTCATCTATTGTTTTTGTGTGTTTGATTACGATTTGCATTTCATTTCCCTTTATCATTTTATTTTTTGCAAAGTATTATTTGGTATACATATACATATTCTTTGGTATAAATTGGTTTAGAAAACAAAATTATTATCTACACCGTCCAAATATTCTTTATCTTTTAATCTATTTAAATCAAGAGATCTATAATAGTAACTTTCTTTTAGTCTTTGCTTATGCCTGTAGAATGTGGCTATTGGCATTTCAATTCTATCTGCTATCTCCTTATCCATCATGGTCTGCATCATGTAGACCACATCAGAATATCTATATAACCCATATTCTCCGTTTTCTTTTTTCAATGCGCATTTCTTTTTTCTACCGGCATTTCTTTTTTGTTTGCGTTCATAGCCATATTGAGAGATTTGCAGTTTCAACACTCCGTTTTCTACATCTAAAAAAAATCCGGCAGCATTCAATGCCTTCTTCATTTTATCATAATTTTTTTTATTTATTTCACCATACGGTTTATTTTCTGATATTTTATATATTAACATGCAATCTGAATATTTTTCCATAAACTTCTTAATCTTCCTTTCAAAATTTTTTTCATTATATCACAATTTTCTTTCCTCATCAATCAAAATTAAAAACGATATTTAACTACCATTTTTAATTTCGATAGTTTTATATCATTTTTAATTTTGATATGTACAACTTAATTAAAAGGACTCCTCCACTCACATATCCATCAGATTCAATTTCATTGCGTAAGATGGCTCTGGGGAAAGGAAAATTTTGCTGCCAGACTTTACCACAATACTTCTGCAGTTTTACGCAATTTCCAAGTTCAACCTCAACCCAATCCAGAAAGTTCCGTATCGCATGCTCCACTCCCGGATTAGTACAACGGGCTTTATATGGCAAATCTTCATTTGAAGGAGAGGTTGGATAAAAAAAACCTGCAGAAGCCTGATGCTTCTTCCACTCTTCACTACTTTTTTCATTATATTCCACGTAACTGTATAATACTTTAGGTGCTCTGGTATCATCAAAATCCAACAAATCTCCCAATCGTAACAGCAATGCACAAAATAGTGGACTTACATCGTTAGCCGGTAAATACTCCAAATCTGGATTGCTGATTAGGTCTGACGGATTGTAACCATGCGCCTCACAAACAGCTATGATACAACGTAAAGGTACAACCTCTATCGGACACTGATAATGAATCAGTTCTTCCCATGCTTTATTATGTAATACCTCGGCAACACGGCCAGAATGTAAAGTGCGAAGATACCACTGCCGCATATCCTCCGTCCAATCTTCCACTGTACTACCAAGAAATTCCGGATAATACTCTTTTAAAAATTTTTTACAAGCCTCTGTATCTTCATACTGTTCAATCTTTTCCTCATCCGTGTAAACCATACCCACATCATGCAGACTTGCGGCCAAGATCAGCAGCTCCAGTTCACCAACGGTCAGATTGATAATCTGATCTCCCAGTAATCCGCCCATGGCATCCAATACGTTTAAAATATGTGTTTCGTCATGCAGTGTATAATTTCCAAAAGTTCTGCGAACGTCCTTCAAATAATTTACAGCATATTCATAAACTTCTTTTACCCAAATACATCTTTTATACTCGACGCCATTTCGTTTCTCATACTCTTTCCATAATGCAGTTTCTTCTAATTTTTCTGAATGAGCCATAGTATTTCCTTCCTTTGTTTCTCATATTGGTATTTCCGCATCTGACATGATGATTTATTATACCATAAAACACTATTAATTTCTACAAATATAAAACACATATCCTTTTCCGTTTTATCAAAATTAAAAATGATGTCCTGCTATCATTTTTAATTTTGATATATGTTATAAATTAGTGGCTTTCATCCCACAGGCTTGCCTGTGGGAGTAGTCAGAACAACAAATGAATATAAAAAAGGACCATTGCACAGCAAAATATGCCAATACAATGATCCTCTTTCAACCTTTACTTTTTATATAGTTTCGTCCGCTTTAAAACAGATTTCATCGACGAAGAAAAGATCTACTTCGTCGCCTTTAATATCTTTTAAAATAATGTCTCCTTCCTGGATAAGCATATCAGATCCATTGTTCTTTTCCCTTATATTATCCGTCCAAACATCCGCCTGCTTTTTCATGAGAACCACTTCATTTTCACATTCATTTTCAGTTCCCTGATTTGAGATAAGTGTATATGTAGCAATACCGCCACGATCTTCAATAATATTGCATAGTGCATCAACTTCTTCTTCGCCAGTGTATGCCTCTGGATTAAAATTTTCTGTCATCTCTTTTGGATGCTCCTGAAGTTCTTTTTCCAGAAACTGAAATACATTTTCATATCCGTTGCGTTGCAACAGATGACTTTCCAATGCATCAAATAAATTTTCAATTTTATCATTCTGCCTCACATACCTTGCGATAGACTGGTACTGTTCTTCCGTCAGATTTAAATTTACACAATCTGTCTGAATATCATGCCTCTGAAACCGCCTTAAGCAATATGGCATAACCTCATAAGTTTTATCATCATCGAAATAACTTATGGATTCAACTTCTATCCAGTCCATTTCCTGTCCTGATTCTAAGTCATACACCTGCAAAGCTGTTAATTCCAGTCCCATCAACTCGTTGATTCTTCCATTGGCGTATTCTTCGTTAATCTGGACTCCTTTCCCATATATATCTCCCGGCTCGTACTGGGACTCACCCCAATCCACTGTAAGAATTGTGTCATCAGATCCAAAATATCCAAATTCCAAAAAATCTACTGTTACCTTTTTTTCTGTTTTTAACTTGATTTCTATATTCATGGTTTTTCTCCTTAAATGTTTTTTCCTAATCTATAAATGAATTACAGATTAAGAAAGATTTTTAGTTGTTAAATTTCAATTTTTCAGCATTATTCATTTACTTCACCTCAAAATTATTAAAACATTTTCAACTCAGGCATATGTTTTTGAATAGATTCAAATGCTTTATCCCAATCAATTTTATTGTCATTGTTACTTAAAATGTCTCTTAATACATCTGCTGCACCTTGATCGTTCATACGATTTAGAATCTCTTCTGCAATAATTTTCTTTGTTTCTAATTCTTTCATTTGATTCACCTCAATCTTTTACTTCTTCTTTTGCTTCTTGCATCAATATACCATTTGTGCAAATCTTTATTTAACTGATCAATTTCATTCATCCTTTTATTTTCATCAATTGATGATTTTTCCTTACCATTTTCTGCATATACAAATCGTACTGGTAATTCCATTACTTCACCTCATTCCGTACAATATTCTGTTATAAATTTATTCGTAGACAAAGCAAACGCTGAAACCTCTGGATTTGAATTAAACGCAGCTATTGCTCTTGCTAATCTGACCTGACAAGATTTGGCTTGTACTATTTATATTCTAGCACCATATCATATCCTCTCTTAAAACTCAACATCAATCACATGAATCATTACATATTCTGTCTGTCCAAAATACTCTTCACAGGCATCTGCAATAATACTTTCTGTGTCTCTGTCCGAATCTTCCTCCCGAAGCCTGTCAACAATTTTTTCAAGCTCCGTCTTATTTACTGCGTCGTTTGTTTTCACCTTAATAACCAAGGTTGCATTTTCGCCGTAGCCACCGGCATTAATTTCCGTAAATCTTATATATTTCATTTTCTGTCCTTTCCTCTGTCATACACATAGATACGAACCGGATAATCCTCATTTCCGTATTTTGTATCAAACATTATTTTGTAATGTTCAGACATCAATGGTTTCAGCAGATATCTGTTATTTGAACAACTAGGATACTGTGAAAGAAATTCCCTCATAGAATAATTGCATCCCTTGGGGAAATTAACGGACAACCATTCAACTATGCCGTCTACACCGGCACAATCTAAACGGCTCATGCCTTTATCCGCATACATCCATCGGCCACACCAGCCTCCACTAAAATAGAGTCTGTAATAGCCCAAATAACCGGGAAGATTATGCAGATCATCATGTACATCATCTGCTTCAATGCCAAGAAAACATCTGTTTTCATTGATGTACTGTTTTAAATCCACATTGTCCAATGCCCTTGGGCAACGGAACAATTCCTGATTTTCCTTTCCCTGAAATGTTCCATAAACTATACTACAATTTTCTGTCTGTATTAATTTCATCTTTTTTCTCCTTCATATACGTTTATGCTGCAATTTTCCATGTTCCCCGTCCTGTATGGAATAAAACTCCAGATGCCGCTAATTTTTGTAACGTCTGTCGGATTTTTGCCTCATAGTTTTTGTTATTCTTACATTTACTATGATTTTTTAACGCATTGTAGAGAGTTTCATTTGAAACTTCCTTTCCAAATTCCCTCACTACTGTCATAACAACATCTTTCCATGTTGCTGTTGCACTGTCCCTAATATCGCATTGATGATTTTGTGGTAATAAATAAGCGATCTCATAACCTGATGGCTTTTTGATTACCACAACATATTCATGTTCAATCATAAAAAATGCATTCCTTTGATTTGCATAATTACCAGTTCTACCAGACATGGTATTATGCTGCATTTTTATCAGAATTTGCACCATTTCTCCTGGTATTGCCAATTCAGATAGCATCGACTTGAATATACTTTTACCGTTTACTTTACGGCGGATATCACCTACAACTACAGCCTGATAAGAACCGGCCGGCATTGCGGCATATCCACGCAAAATAGCTCTATTTACTGAAAGCATTCCCTTTTCCCATGACATTTCCTGAATATCATGAGATGCCATATTTTTCGTATCCATCCACATCGAATTAGAATAATGCAGATGATTAATACATGGGTACGGTGGATGGATCATCTGTAGATCCGCTTCATAAAAAGCATCCGGTAATTCACTTTCTTCATCCATAATATCCATAGTAAGAATATTATTTCTTACTGGTGCAGGATTTAAATCTATTCCGCAATAAGGTATTTCCAAATCCCTGCACAAGTCTGACGTGGTACCGCCACCAGCAAAAATTTCTGACACAGAACCTGCTCCATATCTATATATAATTGCTGCCGGAATCCATCCTGAGAAATTTCCCCGATAGGAAGATGAACCCCAAGGTCCTCTTTCGGGAAACGATAGAACTGTCCCATTTGCATGTTGCTTCAAATAGGAAAAAATTTCGTTTTTATTCATATTTCCTCATTTCTGATGTACTGTAATACATTTTCCACCTTTTACTTTTAAGTGATCATAATCTTCATCCGGATAAATCAATATTTCTGATCCATCCATCAGATCTGGTACTAATCTTATTCTCCTTTTTATATTTTTACTTTCTTATATAAAATCACGTTGTTAGACAACGTGTAAATTAGATTGAAAATTTATATAAAACCCAAAAAAGGGCATAAAAAAAGACCGCCCTGAAAGCGATCATATTATAAAAAGCCATGTAAAATTTACATAGCTTTTTCGACTTATTTTTTTAATTTATTGACATGTTTATAATATCATACATACTAATTTTTTGCAACCGTATTCCAAAATTTCGAATAAATTATCCCAGAAAACACATCGTTATAAAGTCCTCCCTAATAAGTGATTAATTACCAAATGTCGCCGTAAAGCCCCTTGCTTTAGCAATGGGGATATAAGGCGACTTCTTTTGCTTAATTAGTTTTCTCAAAGTTATCTAATTTTATGTTGTATTAGATAACTTTAAGGTGTATAATATTTATATGGAATACAAATCTAACAATAATGTGGTTTATTCCTGTAAGTACCATGTGGTCTTTTGTCCAAAGTATCGACGTTCCGTTTTAATAAACGGTGTTGATGTTCGCTTAAAGGAGTTGATACAACAAACATGCGAACAGCTTAATGTCGAAATCATAGAAATGGAAATCATGCCAGACCATGTGCATTTGCTCATGGAAGTAGACCCGCAATTCGGTATTCATAAAGCCGTTAAGCAAATCAAAGGCTATTCATCTCGTGTTTTGAGAGAAGAATTTCCTTGTCTTAAATCAAGACTTCCAAGCCTTTGGACCAACAGTTATTTTGTTTCTACAGTTGGTGGTGCTCCACTTGCTGTAATCAAACAGTACATCGAAAATCAGAAAAACGTTTAGGCGGTGATATAATGCAGCTTTCAGAAACAGTAAAAGTATATCCAACTGAATATCAGAAAACCTTAATCACGCAGACTATGACAGAGTATATAGATACTGTTAATAGCCTTGTTTCTGAGGCTGTAAGTGGTCATTCTATTGCAAAGACTACCACTGCTGATGTAAGTGCCGACCTGCCAAGCGCATTGCTTAATCAGTGTATTCGTGATGCAAAATCCATTGTAAAGAAGCACTACAAATACTGTCGTAAGGCTGTTCTTAAAAACAGAAGCCTCGCAAAGCGTGGCTCTGCTATCAGAACCAAAGCACCTAATCTTCCAATACTGAAAAAACATTGCTGTTATATCAATAATCAAAACTATAAAGTTAAGAATAACTGTATCGAATTTCCAGTAATGATAGACGGTAAATCAAAACGTATTTCTGTTTTCGTAAAGCTCACAGACCGTCAGAAAGCATTATTTTCTGATGCAAAGTTTGGTACTATGCGTATCGTGATTAAGAACCATACACTTGTTGCTCAAATCGTATACGAGGTTGCAGAACCTGAACTCAAGTTGGATGGCAATGTTATGGGTATAGACTTAGGTATCAAATGTCCTGCGGTTAGCTATTGTTCTGAGGGTTCTGTTAAGTTTTATGGTAATGGTCGCAAAAACAAATATATGCGTAGACATTATGCTTATCTTCGTAAAAAGTTACAGACCTCTAAAAAGATAAATGCTGTAAAACGAATCAATGATAAGGAACAACGCATAATGCGTGATATCGACCATAAAATAAGCCACGACATTGTAGAAACAGCAGTAGCTCACAATGTTAAAGTGATTAAGTTAGAGCACCTACAAAACATTCGCTCTACGACAAGAAAAAGTCGTAAAAACAATCATAGTCTGCACACATGGTCATTCTATAGGCTTGCTCAATTTATAGAATATAAGGCAAAGTTAGCAGGCATATCCGTTGAGTATGTAGATTCAGCATACACAAGCCAGAGATGTCCTATCTGCGGAAGTGTTCATCACGCAGATGATAGAAACTATACTTGTGAATGTGGATTCCATATCCATAGAGACCTTTTGGGTGCTATGAATATCTGTAACTCAACTGAGTTTGTTGGTAACAGACAAACTGCGTAGAGAACTATATGTTCTGCTCTACGAGGGCTGATGGCACAGCCCTAACTTGGGGTACGACCTATCAGAAATGAACTGGTCAGCCGATACCTTTCGGCAGCCACCAAGAATCCCCTGCCTTTAGGCATGGGGAGTGTCAATATATTACCCATTTTCTTTACCAACATTTACTACATTTTCCTAACCCCTGACTTATTGCCTGTTCTTCTGTGATTTGTACAGCCTTATCGGGATTCATCCTTCCACAATTATTGATACTATGGTATTTATTTCCTGTTGCTGACTTCCAAACCATTAAAGTACTGGACCCAGTGGTATCCTGATCATTTGATGAGATTGTTCCTTCGTTTGATTCGGATGCAGAATTCATATTTCCCGAATTTTCAGAATTTGAACTTTCAGATGCACCACCAGATTTCGTATTATTTTCAGATTTAACATTTTCATTTTTTGTATATGATTCTGCATTAGAGACATTAATATCAGTATTGCTATCAGAGGTTTCTGTTACCAGGTTGCTGTCACCAGTAGCATAATCAATTTTTACATTCGGTTGCACATTATAGCAATAAACATTAAAAAGTATTCCTTCCCCATTATCTTCCACAGACTCGGCTTCAATCTGTACGCCACTTGCAAGAAGATTGTCTCCCTCAAAAACAGGTGTTACACGGTACATAACGTGGTTGTTTGTTTCTTTTACATAATCTGCTACCATATTTTCAAATGGTAACATTCCATCTACATTTAAGTATCTTGTACCGGTAATCAGATTTTTCGTATTGGCATTTTCGCCAGAAAGCTGGTATCCAATTAAATGACATCTATTATATAAATACTTTCCATCTACCACATCGTATTTTATGGTATGCCATCCCGTAGGTTTAACAGAGCCAATATTTCCTCTTTCTTCTGTCGGCATTAAATCCGTGCCAATGCAGGCATATACTACCCCACATCGTCCTAAGTTATCTAAATCACTATAATACTCATATGACGTCGTAGATAGATCTGTTTCTAAGAACTTAGGTGTATTACCATTTATCTCAACATATGGTTTGCCTGAATATTCTGGAATATCAGATACTGAAATTGTGACTTCTGTTGACGGTTTAGTTTGCGACTCGATCTGCTCTTCTGTCTCAATCTCTGTATCTGTTGATTCTATTACCTTTTCAGTTTCTTCTGCAGCTAATTTTGAAGTTTCAGTTTCCAGCTTTTCTGTTTCTGACGGTTCATTTTTAACAGCTTCTGAGCCTTGTATTATTTCTGATGATTCAGTTGATATTTCAGCAACTATATCCGACTGATTGCTGTCTGTTGGAATCATATAACAGAATATTACAAACAAAGAACCTATAATTACTGGACGTAATATTTTTGATTTAGGCAGCATATTCCAAATTTTTTTTACCGGTTTTACTGGTAATGATACGATCCCCAGCAAACACATAAAAACAGATCCTGCATGGAATCCAAACACAGGCAGGCATAAAATACAAAATATTGCAAAAATCCAATTAAATACTTTCACGTTTCCATTCCTCCATTGTAATTTTTTCATGTGAATTTCCTTCAAATTCGTCGACATATGTTAATTTCCATTCATTTTCAACTAATGGAATATCGAAATACATATCTGCCGGATAAATTCTGTTCCATTTAAAGAGAATAATCTCCTTTATTCTTTCTTTGTATTTTTCCAACGAAAGATTTTCCACAAAACAAAAATCTTCTTCACATGCCTTATCTAAAAAATTCTCATCTACGGCAATATTGCCCGTCAAAGGAAACTCAAATTGTTTTGCTGTATAATTGTTAATCCATATCTTTCTCCCATTTACCATATTTAAAAGGTATTTTCTCAATATTTTGTCCTGACTTTGGCGACGATTATTGAACATCATCCCCCTATTATCATCTACTGCCACACATACAATCATTGTTTCACTTCCTTATATAAATATGATAACACAATCTACAACCGAAGTAAATGCAAGAAGTGGACTGCCACACTAATTACTTAGGTGAACAGTCCACTTCTTAAAAATCTTTTTTTTCGAATAGAAGTGTTTCTGTTATATTGATAAAGCACTCCCATTGTTGATATTTAAGCTATTTTCTATTTTACAAAATACTTCTTTTTTATAAATGCAGAACTCTTTCTTTTATTTCCTGTGTACGTCCCTGGTTCCAGAATTGACTGCCAATATAGCCGCATGTCCTTCTGGCCACACTCATTCTGTTCTGATCTCTGTTGCCACAATTTGGACATTTCCAAACGAGTTTGCCATGTTTATCTTCTACAATTTGAATTTCTCCATCAAATCCACATACTTCGCAGTAATCGCTTTTCGTATTTAATTCTGCATACATGATTGTTTCATATATGTACTGAATTAAAGTAACAACTGCCGGTATGTTATTCTGCATATTCGGAACTTCAACATAACTAATTGCTCCGCCGGGTGATAGTTTTTGAAATTCAGACTCAAATTTCAGCTTATCAAAAGCATTTATTTTTTCTGTGACGTGAACATGATAGCTGTTTGTAATATAGTTTTTATCACTTACTCCTGGAATTATGCCAAATCTGCGCTGTAATGCTTTAGCAAATTTATAAGTGGTCGATTCCAACGGGGTCCCATATAAACTATAATCTATGTTCTCTGCCTTTTTCCACTCTTCGCACTTGTCATTCATATGCTGCATGATCTCTTTTGCAAAACCTATAGCCTCCGGATCTGTATGGCTCTTGTGTAACATCCGGAATACACATTCATGAAGGCCCGCATATCCAAGTGACAACGTGGAATAACCATCGTATAACAACTTATCAATGGGTTCTTTTTTGTCCAGTCTTGCCAAAGCACCATACTGCCATAAGATTGGAGCAGCATCCGATGGTGTGCCAAGTAGCCTTAAGTGTCTGACACGTAAACCTTTATGACATAATTCAAGTCTTTCGTCAAACACTTTCCAAAATCCATCCATATCGCCTGCGGCGGTACATGCAACATCCGGAAGATTAATCGTGACAACACCCTGATTAAATCTGCCCCAATATTTATGCATATCTTCCTTATAATTTAATGCATTAGCAATATTGCCTTTTGTTTTAGTAAATCTGTCTGGCGTTAAAAATGACCGGCAGCCCATGCAGCCATATACGTCTCCTTCTTTGATTTCCTTCATTTTCTTTTCAGAAATATAATCTGGAACCATTCTTTTTGCTGTGCATTCCGCAGCAAGCTTTGTCAGCCAAAAGTACTCGCTGTTTTCATGCACATTATCCTCGGATAGAACATACAATAATTTAGGGAAAGCCGGTGTAATCCATTTTCCATGCTCATTCTGTACACCCTTGATTCGCTGCTTCAGAATTTCTGCAATAAATCTTACCATATCATCCCTCTGCTGTCCTTCCGGCACTTCATTGATATACATATAAAGGGATACAAACGGCGCCTGTCCATTTGTTGTCATTAACGTGATCAGCTGATACTGGATCAGTTGTACTCCTGCAGCGATTTCTACGTCCAGCCGACTCTCCACCGTCCGCATGATCTGCTCTTTTGTTGCATGCATATCATTTGCCTTATATTCCGCTATGACCTGTTTTTCAATTTTCTTTCTTGACACATCAATAAATGGCACTAGATGTGCAATAGAAATTGTCTGTCCGCCGTACTGTACACTTGCAATCTGTGCAATCGCCTGTGTTGCAATGTTACAGGCTGTTGCAAAACTTTTTGGTTTGCTGATGTATGTTCCACTGATAACGGTTCCATTCTGAAGCATATCTTCTAAATTGACCAGACAACAATTGTGCATATGCTGCGCGAAATAATCGGCATCATGAAAATGAATAATTCCTTCCTCATGCGCATTCCATACATCTTCCGGTACTAACACACGCTTGCATAAGTCTTTGCTTACTTCTCCGGCCATATAGTCACGCTGTACGCTGTTTACAACAGGATTTTTATTTGAATTTTCCTGTTTCACCAGCTCATTGTTACATTCCAACAACGACAAAATGCTTTCGTCAGTCGTGTTTTGTTTCCGTGATAATGCACGCTTGAAACGGTACTTAATATAATTACGGGCAACCTCGTACCCATCTTCTGCCATAATTTCATCTTCTACCATATCTGATATTTCTTCTACCGAAACTGCTCTTTTCAAACCATGTGTTTTTTTCTGCACTTTTTCTGCAATGGACATGATCTGATGATATGTAAGCTGTTTTTCTTCTGATACAGATAAGTTTGCTGCTTCTACAGCATTGGTGATTTTTTCAATGTTAAATTCATTCTGTTCTCCATTTCTTTTTATAATATACATAGTTTACCCTCCCAAGAAAAAAAGGAAACCACGAAAAACTTCATGGTTTCCTTTGATTTACTGATTGATTTTCTTATGTAATAATACTACCACTATTACTTTAGAAAATCAATAAATGATCGGTTTAATTATTTTTGCACCGGTGTTAAGCAGTCCCATTTCATATAGAAATTGAGATGGTGTTTGTTTTTTCTTTCCATTGGATCCGGAATAGAAAATTTTACAAACATCTTTTGCCCTTGTTACGGCAACATAGAAGAGTCGTCTTTCTTCTTCTACATCATCCGACTTTTTATAGGGACAATTACCATCATCGGCATTTAAGATGTATACTCTGCTCCATTCCAGTCCTTTTGCAGAATGGAATGTAGATAAACAGACGCCATCTTTCCTTTTGTCTCTCTTCTTTTGCTGCAGCGATTCAGAATAAAACTTGGCATATGCCTGCCATTCTTCCATCGAACCTTGTTCTTTAGCTTCTTCAAGCAGCAAATTCAATGTCTGCATACAGATTTCCAGGTCACGTCCGGTAAATTCACAAAATTTACCGATAAACGTCATATACCCCATGCTTAACAAGCTTTGAACGAATCCGTATGGTACTGTTTGTTCTTTCAACATATCAATATCATATAGCAACTCATTGATTTTTGACATTGCATGCACGGATTTATCTCCTAATTTTTTACAGGCTTCAAATAAGTCTGCCTTACTAAAACTGCAATTTTTAAACGGTTCCGCTTTTAAGAATCTTGACGGTCTGTTCAAGATTCTCTGCAGATCCCCTTTTCTTTCGTTTCCACATGAGAGACGGTAATATGCCATAATGTCTTGAAATATGAAGTCTTCATGGTAATCTTTTATTGCCTCCGTCGTATAGAACGGAACCTTTAGTTTTAACAGTTTTCCTGCCAAAAGCTGGTTTTCCATATTCGTCCGGTACAATACCGCCATATCAGTGTATTTAACTCCCTGTTTTCGAAGAGAATTCATATCTTTTAAAATACAATCTACTTCCTCATTCGGCCCAATGCACGCAATGGCAGATACAGCCCCCTGCTCTTCCCGGAAACCATGAAAATTTTTTTCAAACCTGTTTTTATTGATACGAATCAGATTTCCAGCATATTTAATAACTTCTGTACCGGATCTGTAATTCGTATCCATATAGATTGTCCGACATTTAGGGAATGTTTTTGGAAAATCAAGCATGATCGAACTGTCCGCAGATCGGAACTTGTAGATCGACTGATCGTCGTCTCCCACAACAAATAAGTTTCCATCCGGACCAGCAAGCATATAAAAAATATCTGCCTGGATACTGTTTGTATCCTGAAACTCATCAATCATTATATGTGTAAACTGATTTTTCCAGTATTGAAGAGTTTCCTTATCTTCCATGAAGCATTTCTGACAAATGACAAGCATATCATCAAAATCGATCTTATTCTTCTCTTTTTTAAACTCATCATATGCCTGATATGTTGCACGGAAAATATCTTTTTCACTGTGTTCTGGCTGATATTTTCTATAATCCATGCCTTTATTCCGGACATAACCAATTTCAGCTATCATATTTTTTATGTATTCCTGCAAGTCAGTACTACTGACTTTTTTGCATAAAAAATTAAACATGAACTCCCACTGTTCGTTTGCCCGCAGGATGTCTTCTTTTGTATAGTTATATGCCTTGGCAAGCACCCGGAAACAAATGGAATGTATAGTTCCAAAAAAAGCTTGTGTAGGACCATACTCTTTCTCGTAGCGTTTCTGCATCTGATCAGCAGCCTCTTTGGTAAATGTTATGATCAGAATATTGCTTGGATTAACACCTGATTCAATCAACTGGTGCACCCTTGCAACAATCACTGTTGTCTTTCCACTTCCTGGACAAGATACGACAAGCATCTGTCCATTTTTAAAATTTACAGCTTCCTGCTGTTTTGTATTTAGCATAATTTATACCTCTCTTTCTAACTGAATCATAGCATCATACATGTTTTAGTATGGAGAATGGTACTCCTCATAGTTCTCATAAACACAGCAATCATGACATTTGTTTTCTCCATTTCCTTTGCATAATGGATAAGGTTCCCCATTTTATACAAAACATTTTTCATTTGTATCGTTTGGAATATAATTTGTTCCGTTGCTTGAAATAATTAATTCATCCATTTTAAGTCCTCCTTATTCTACCAAATCATCGTTTCATTATTTTTTTAAGCAATTCGTCTATTTCTTGTTTATTTTGACATAAGTAAAAAGTGTCTGTATCTGTTTTATAATAATCCTTATAATATTTCTTTTTTATAATGGACATATCCTCTTCTGGAGGTATGTCGTAAATTATATGTCTTAGCATATTAACTCCACTTAATTTACTTATAACTACACAGTACATGTCGTTTCCTCCAATCTTAATAAACTCCGGACTCAAGTCTAGAATTTTTTCATATATCTTTCCAAAGTTGCTTTCACTGCCTTAAACTACCATAGAAATAATCATACCCATAAATACCGGGATACAACTTTTTGACCTTATTCCTGTTCTCGTTTGAACTTACAAATATGCTGTTCTGTGTTCTTTCTTTCAGATGTGATATCAGATCGTGCACCATATTTTTATGTAATTCATTTTTTATCAATTCTTTAGCCACATCTTCATATGATTTTTGGTAACAATAATTACCACTTACAAACAAAAGTTTGCTGTATTTATTTTCTTTCGGATACAATTTTTGAAGTTCCGCCTGTACCATCATTCTAGCGGTTCTTTTGTCGAACATTGTTCCTGTGGTTGTTTTGTCATACCAGTTTCCAAGATAACCATATGTTTGAATGCCATATTCCTTGCTTACGACATGGGGTGAATCTGTACATACAAATTCATTCCATTCCACACCGCATATTTTATGTTTCCTTGTAACTTTTGTGAACTGATATCTGTGTCCGAGATATATAAACTCCGTCTCCGGAATATCTTCGTATCCAATTTCTTTTGAATGCCAAGATCCGGTCCAGATCTCATCATATCCACACATAACTGCTATTTCTTTTCCATATAAATCCGGATCCATAAACGAAAGTAACCATTGATTGACAGACATTGTTGATTCTCCATTTAAAGATTCAGACCAAAAATTTGCAGTGATATTTTCTTTATTAAAATCGATATTTTTACAAATCTTTTCCCACCGGATTTTCATTACTGATTCGAATTTAGGAAGAGGATTTGCATCTCTGTTGGAATATCTGACACATTCTTTTCCACTGTCATCGCAGCAAATAAACATAACGTCATTTTCAACTGCTCTATCCAGTTCGCAGTATCCTAACGGATCTGACACATAGTACCAGGTTCCTTCATCTTTGTAAGTGTATCTTCCATAATATTGAGGTACACCTTTCATTGGATCAATCACTTTCCATAATTCAACATAATTATCATCCTCATTACGGGATTTTTTTACTTTTATTTCTTTCATGTTATCACCTATCCTCATATTTATTTTTTTATTTGATCGCACCATAATTTTTCAATGCGTTATTTAGAATTAATTTTATATAAAGCCTTATTTTAAGGCATAAAAAAAGACCGCTCTATAGCGATCTGAATTAAAAAGAACCATACAAAATTTATATGGTTCTACGACTTATTCTTTGATTTTATTTACAATACAACTATATCATATTTTTTTATATTCTGCAACAAAAAAGGAAAGCCAAAATGAATTGACCTTCCTTTTTATTAAATTTCCGAAGCTAGTAATCTGCTTCTTCATCTTCTAATTCTGCAACAGCCTGTAAAACCTCATCATAAGAAAATTTTTCAATTTCCCCTCTTTGCAGAATTCCTTTCAAAAGTTGTTTTCGCTCATCTTTATCAGTAAGTTCTTCTCTTGAAAAAGCACTGGGCACATCAGAACCACGTCCCTTATACCCTGCCGCTGCAGTATATAGCTGCTTACAAAAATTTTTGTCTTTCTGTATATACAGGGGTGCATCGGATAATGTATATCCGTTCCGTTTAAAATTCTCTTTTATAAGTTTTTTGTTTTTTTGCAGACTTTCGTCAACATAACTTAATATGTTGAAATGGTCGCCTAATTCGGCGTAGATCTCTTTCCCATAGTTTTTTATTACCATGAGAACAAAATCAAAATCTTTCCGTAAGTCATCTCCCATAAACTGGACACTTTTTTTATTTTGCTGTATTCCTCTGATTGTCAACTTTTTATCATTTCTATACTTTTCTGGAATATACTGGTAACACCCGTAATCAATCATAATTTCAATGATTTCAGGATCTTCCCCAATATTTTTCATGGGAATTAATGAAAATAAACTTGTTATATATTGAACATTCTGATAATGAAACCGGTCAATAAAATTTGTTACATTTTCCTTTGTGATAAGGCTGCCACTTATTTGATCAGTCTTATCTCCCCATTTATTTTCTTTGATCAGCTCCGAAATTATATGCAGATTCCAAACATCGCGATCTACAACTGCCTGTAAAAAGTTTGTATCAAAAAATGTCAAAGAATTATTACATTTACTCAAGTCATTTATAATATTCCGGAACAAATCCTCCAATTCCATGTAATTTTGGTACGTTTTTTTTATTTTTATTGCTGTCAACCAAAACTGCGTATCATTTCCAACTGATGGATATTGTATCAGCAATCCTCTTGCATCATTATGTAATAAACTCCCTTCTTTGAGCTCCATCAAAAAATCATTCTTGGCACAACTTTCATTATAATCTTTCTCAATTATGCCGTTAATATCTATATGCCCGGATATCTCATATCCACACATACATTTCCTTTCAAAGATTCCATCTTCGTGGATGCTAAACACATCCTTCTCTTTACTATAATTACTTCCGCAAAACGGACATTTTTGATATTTTTTTTGTATTTGCAATAATAATTCTACTTCCATTATTTTATACGCAGGGGAACTCATAATTTTCATTATAAATTCCCTGCATTCTCCTTTCTATAATAATCCTATAAGTTGAAGTCCTCTTTTACGACCTCAATTTTCTTTATTCTTTCCCATTTTACGAATTTGAAACTTACCTTATCTTCTCCATCTTCTGTTGGAATCAAAATGCGGTCATTCACAGCCATGATTACAGGCTTATTTCCAGCAATGCTTAAAAACTGTTGCTGCAAACCGATTGGAGCAACAATTGCAACAATATCACTTTGCTCTATCTCTTCCTTCAGGTCATATGCAGAACCAATGGTTCTGTTTATCTGATTGATTTCACATGCGCCGAGAGCTTTTTTCTGATCCGGCGTCATTTCGTGCCGGCTGAACCATAGGACCTTGACTTTCCAATCATCCGGGACTTTCCAACACGGCTGACCAGGTTTGTATGATTCGTTATTTTCTTTGATTTCCACAAGCCTTGTCGCATCTCCATCCAGGTGTTCCTTAATAAAGAAACTTTTTGCAAGTTCTATATTGCTTGCTTCTACCAGATTAGCGTGTGAAATTCCATTGACTAAAAAATTTATTTTATATAACATGTGTTTTCCCTCCGTATTTGTTTTAACCCATGCAGAATGGAAATACAGAATCCCATTCCCATTGAAAGTTTTTACATTTTCCTGATATTTCCTTTTCGATCCCATCACAAATATAATTCCATCTGTAATGACAACCTGGATACTGCTTCTTAACATATTCTATATTTTCAAAAGCCCATGTAAGAAGCATTAACGCATCTTCTCTTGTTGCAGCCTGAATATTTGTACACAACGCATGTGCTTTTTCCTGTTCAAACCACTTTTTTATTATTTCTTTGGGATCATTTGAATTGAAAGGATATACTTCCTCTTCAAATGGTCCTGCTACTGTTACACAATATTTCTCCATTATTTTCCTCCAAAATTTCCCAGTTATTACTGATTTGCGTTTTTTTGTAATACCGAGAATCGTCCATTGCCATCCAAAATGGTCTTTTGAACTGATAGGCTGCCTCATGCTTATAAGCAACCCTTTCTGTTTCTCCAATTTTCCATTTAATAACCGTTCCCACTGGCAACGCCGATAAAGATCGTTTTTTCTTTTCCTTCTTTTTTTCCCGGCACAGCCTTCTGTACTCCAAAGCATTTTCATTATTTGTATCGCTTAATAGCTTTAAAATTGATTCCGGGCAGTCATAATAACAAGGAATCATAGTTTCATCCATGTCCTTATAGGAAAAATTATTTCCACTTATAGATGTTAGAAAAATGGCACACCATACTTTTCCATCGTCTATCGGTTCATAGCTGTCCGATTCTCCAAGATAACGCATACGATTTTTTATGGCAGCATAATATACACTTCCAATCACTACCGATTTTAACACGTCAAAGTGTCCTCTATTGTGTCCTTCTAAAAAATAAGCATCACATTCTGCTTTTCGGTCTACTTTCCCGGATTTAAAATATGATGCCCTATATTCCGTCCATCCCATATTCTAAATTTTCTCCATTCTATCGCAGCCAACAAACGCATCAGGTTATATTGGCTGCAATGTTATATTGTAATTTGTCTTAAACTCATGCAATTACATCATCGTATATACGATCAAGCCATGCATAAATTTCATCCAGCTGCTCTGCTGTTATTTCTTCATCCTTATAAAATGATGAAATATAATCCTCTATGTCAAGTTTTGATCTTTCACGCATATAGCATAGAATATAATCTTTTATTCTTTTTGATTCCATATCTTTTTTCCTTCCCTTAAACATAACTCAGTTTTTTCCCGCGTTGAACATTTTCCCCGCGGAAACAACTTCCACAATACTCCCATGTATCTTCTGCAACCCTTTTAAATGTTGTGTATACTGGACGTATTTTGCCATTGTCATTGTCATACATGTGATTCGCCGGTTCTCCAACCTGAGAGCAATCACCTCTCATGCATGCCGGTGGAAGCATATTCATTGCTTCATCGACAATTTTTTCTTCCACTAAATCACCAACTTCCAGTGCATCTGGTCCATAATACCAACTTTCGTTATAGACTTTTTTTCCATTGTACTGTCGGCATTCTTTAATCTTTGGCCCACGATAAATACATTCTCTGATATATAATTTTTCTTTTATCCAAGAATAATCTTTTTCTGCATGAGTCAAATACTTTTCCGCAATTTCTCTTGCTGGAAATATAACCGTATTACCAACATTGATTGTATTCCCTTTTCTGTCGTATACCACCTCATAACCGGTGGATTCAATCCAGTCAGGAATAGGTGTTTCTGTCAAGTACCCATTTTCCACGAATCTTTCCTCCACTATATTTTTTTAACGTACATTTTTATATATTTCATCACGTTACGATATTGTAACGTGTATTTTAGATTAAAAAATATAACTTAATCTATACTAAAGTCCTGTGTAAGGACATAAAAAAAGATCGCTCCGTGGCGATCACATTATAAAAAGCCATGCGAAGTCCACATGGCTTTTTTGATTTGTTTTTTAATTTTATTTATGATTTTATTTTACCATATATATTGAATATTTGCAACTTTTTTGTGGAATCAGTCATCAATCAGTCAAGCTCCTAGCAGATCAAAAAGACTGATCTGTTCCCATTCATCAACCTCAATATCAGTAAATTCAATCTGTTTTTTTAGTGGAACATTTAAAGGCCCATCTATGAGCGAATTATTTTCTGAACTTAAGGACATTTTTTTATCTTCCATATTCTTTGCACTGTTATGTTCTCCGTCAGTCCGCAATTCTCTGATATACCACATAGGTGCTTCTACAATAAGTCCCGGAAACCTGGAAATGATTCCATCTATCTGCTCTTTTGTGATAGTATCGAGAGAAATCATTTCTCTTGGAACTGATATGCACAGTTCGTCAACAAGTTCTTTTCTTCTTAAATCCGGACGCACCTTTTTCAGATACATTCCTTTGCAGATGTCTTTTGTTTGAAGGGACATCATTGTATCAATCAAGGATTGTGTTTGCTCTTCATATCCAAAAGTAAAGCGGTCTGGATGAGCCTTTGCAAATTCAACCAGCACGTTTTCCGTGCGGTATACTTTGGAAATATCATTTGTATCATAACAATACTTTCCTTTTACCCATTCACATATCACATCTTCTGACATATATTCATCTGGAACAGATATCGGTTTGTTAAAAAGTTTTTCTTCTACTACTGTTTTCCAAAAAGACTCTTTATCTACGTCAGACAGCTTATCAATAATATCTGTGTTTCTTTCAACTGCAAAGCTATTTGAACGCATTGCAATAAGCAGCATATCCACTGTCAGAAATTTATTTGGCATTTCTGTAATTTTAGCACCATGCTTGCTTAAAAAAAGCTTCCAATCCTCTTCTGTCTTCGGATTATAAGATCCGTTATGTAACTCGTCATCTTTCGTAACCTCTTTTTTGAAATCACGGTATTTATTTGACAAATGTTTTTCCTGGTCTTTTTCCAAATTTAAAAGTGGCGTATAGCATCCGTTACTTAACAAATCATTCCAAAATGAATCATTCTCTACAAACTCATTCGGAACATGACGTATTGCATACGGATATCTCTTGCAGACTTCGAGACATACCTCTTTTGATTTGAACTCTTCTGGAAGATATTGCAGCATCCATCCAAGCCCATTATAATACATATGGTTACCATTTCCACGATCATAAATATCCCATCGTCTTATCGTTTCTGCAATAAGTTTCCAGGAAATCACTATCTTTTTCAGGTTCTCAGGAATCTTGCTGTAATGAAATCCACCAGTCATACAACAGCACTGATAAAATACTTTGTCTTTTAATTCATCCGGTAGTTTTATCATATAATCCGTAAATCCAGTATCTTTGTAATTTCTTACACAATACTCAAGATAATGATAAAGCAGATTCTTGTTCCACCTTTCTATAGGAATTTCTCGCAGTCCTCCGCTATTTTCGCAAATAACTTCCAGTAAATTTTCGTCTGACAGAAGATCTATATATTGGGAAAGCCAATTAACAGCACTCCAGTCTTTTTTGCACAGAGTAACAAAACGTTTAGCCGTCATGAATCTTGCCGGGATATCTCTTACATGGAGATATTTTTGATGTTTGATTGCATGATCTACAAGCTCATCTGTAACAAACTCCTTTGGAATCATGTTTAATGCACGGGATTCCTTTTCCACCAACTCAGCAAGTGTTTGATAGTCACGCTTTTTATGAAAATATTTTCCCTCACTGATTAGTACTTTTATAACTGGAATGGTGTCATTTGCACTTGCTTTAATATGTTCCTCTGTATCTTCCCTACGAATAATTGTATCAATGGAAAGTGCATCTTTGTCATTCTCTTTTAATTTTTTTATTGCCTTCTCCACATTTTGATAGCACAATAAATATATTTTTATTTTGTTAGGATCCGTATAATTGATCACATATCCTTCCTGTTCTTTTTGTGGTAAATTTTTAAATTTCATATTTTTATCCTCCTGCCGCATGTCTTCAGACATGTACTATCATTAATTCCACTTAATAAGGCAGCCGGTTATATTTTCCTAGCTGCCTTTATGTATCATTATAAATTTTGTCTTATACAAAAAATCAACAAATGTGAGTTTGTTACTTCGCAATATTAATATATTCTACATCTGGATTGTTTTTGTAAATCTCTCTGATTTCCGTTTTCGTATACCGTTTTTCAAGCACATACGGATCATTGTAAGTTCTGTGTGTCACTGTTCCATCTTTCCATTTCACTGCAACATATAACATTTTTCTCTCTCCATTCATGTAAATCTTAGTTTCAAGACCTTAATTCATTGTATTCATCAAGTAATGCAGATGCATCCATTACACTTATTAGTGCTTCCCAAGCACCAAGAAATCTTAGTTTCATTCTGATACTTCATACATCACTGGCAATGCTGTGAGAGGATATTTTACAATATCATCCACATACGGAAAATAATCTCCGACACAATTTTGCCTACTATATCTATTCTTTGTCACTTTAACTGTCATATAGAATTCATCAATATCAGTTACTAATACTGTTCGTTCAGTATTAGTAATTATCGTAAATTCTTTATTCATGTATTTTTCTCTCAAGCTATTGATATTCATCTTTTTACCTCCGTTTCCCTAGTAAATGCGAATTTCTTATTTATATATTATAACAATTTAATATCATCTGAAATGAATCGCTACTTACATATTCTGCAATATCCTTTTCATGTCTTCTTATTCTTTTTTCTAATAATTCTCTATTTTCAGGATGTGTTTGTAAAAATTCTTTATCTTGTTTATATCTTGCTACAAGATGCTTTAATGTTACTCTTTCCATATTTATCCACCTTTCTAAACAAATGAGATGTGACTCTCATATACACCAATATTCTTCTCCATCCATTGCTCGCTTCACTTCATCAATGTATAAATCGTATAAGTCTACAACAAAATCTATTGCACTATCAATACATTGCAATGATGCTAACTTTCTCCTATACCTCAGACAACTAATTGTCTGTTACAAATTTCTTTCTTTATGCAATAATTCTTGCTGTTTTACTTTAGCATATTTTTCATAATTGCTTTTACTCATTTCTCTTATCTCCTATTCTAATGAAACACGCATTTACTTTTCTTCTACAACTTTATATTCAATTAAATTTCCGTGGACATCACACAATTTTCGTGATTCACATTTTTCTTTGCATTTTAACGCATTATCCAATTCAATAAATGGTTGCGAATATGGTTTCCATTGTTTGTGTGCTTTACTTCTACAATATACCTTAAACATATAATCACCTTGTCTTTCCAAAAGAAATATCCATTTACTCTGTTTTATCAAACATACCTTCAAAATCGAACTCATCAAAGATAATATTGAGTTCTTTGAAAATAACATTTTCTAACTGAATATTTACAGGCATACCATCATCCTGAAAGTACTCGTCTCCAACAATTTTTCTAAAGTTATCTACAAAATCATCCACATCACTTAGCGGAATCCATATACAAAATGAAGTTCCTTCATCCATCCAAGATCAATGGCATATTTTTGTATTAATTTATATAACTTTAAGTCTTCCGACATTTGCACATCTCCTGTATCTTCATATACTAATTTCATCTTTTTTCCTCCTTTTCAAATTCGTCAGCAAATTTCTGTGTAAATTTGCCGATCTTATAAGTACCATAATTGACTTTAATCTGTCCTGTAATTTCCAAGTATCCGTTTTTTACCATCTCATTGATAAGATTTTGACAATCGGCACTCAGGAAACATTCTCCGTCATCAAGTGAGTATTTTGGAAAATTGATTGTTACATCTCCGTAGTACTCTCCATCTGATGTATAGGCAATAACTGCCTTTCTCTGAAACATATCTGCATATGTCTCTACCAAAAACTTCACTTGCTTATCGCTTACTCTTATATTATTTTCCTTCTTTCATAAATTGTTTTCAGTTTTTATATAATCACGCTGTTAAAAAACGTGTAGTTTAGATTAAAAATTTATATAAAACCCTATAAAAGGATATAAAAAAAGACCGCCTAAGCGATCTGTAATTAGAAAAAGCCATGTGAAAATCACACGGCTTTTTTGATTTATTTTTTTAATTTATTTATGTGTTTATGTTAGCATAAATAACAAATTATTGCAACAGAAAATTAGATCAATTCAAAACTGATTAACGACTGTTCCAACAATGAAAGTGCTTCTTTTTCCATTAGATATTCTTCTTCGGAAATGATTCCCAATTCAAAATCTATTTTTGAATCACTTTCGTATCGGAACAGTTCTTGAAACATCATTGTCCTTTTTCTCATGCTGCCTGAAAAATGAAGCATTACTTTGTTATCTCCATCTTTCACCTTTTGCTTAAGATAAGCATATCCTCGTCTTGTTTCCTGTGCTATTGTTTCTTTTTTCATAGGTAAATCACCTCACAATTATCGTTTGATCTTTTCAATGAATGAAATTTCCTCATCGAATTTTTTCGTGCTTTCATTTCGTTTCAATTCATCCAACCAGTCGGACAACATATCGTCCAGCGAATGATATTCCAAATGACCGCAGTCCACTTTTCCTTTCCATTCACAATTTTTCACATCTTTACTGTACAGAATTGTGTCTGCCAAAACTAATCTGCCATCAGGATAGAATCTCCACATATAATCATAGAAATCACAAATGCTTCCCATGATTTCTAATTTGTCATCCCATTCTGAGAATACACCTTCCGTTAATTCTGAAACAGTTAATGCATCTTGCTTTTGGATCATTTCTCCATAACTATATCCATGATCCCTTTTATATCTACTCTCCATATATTCTCCAATCTATGAAACCATGCCGGGTGATATATTCACCCGGCATCATACTCTTACACTTCCTCAATCCCTGGCAGCATTTCACCAAGGTGTAGTTCTTCGCGTATAATGTTGTAAGCTTTGGTTACTGCAGACATGCGATCTACAAAGTATAACCACTTATGAACATCATCATCCGTCCAATCTCCACGAAAATCATTCATAATTTCTTCATCAAGATTGATAAAATCAAGAATATCCGTCTCGTGATCGTTTTCAATAGATCTTAACCTGGCAGATAGCTCTGCATAGCATTTTCTTAATTCTTCCATTTTTCGCTCTCCTCAATTACTGTTGAACACTATCTTTTACATCATCTTCCTGTAAAGCCAAACTTTCGTACAACGGAAGAGACATAATATACGGATGATCATAGTCAATCTGATAAATAATCGCATTTGGTGCAAATGACTTTATCCTTTCGACATCAGATAAGCTACTAAACTGGCGTATCTGTCGATGCACCCATCTATTGTAACGATTTCCCGTATCCCTCAGTGTCATTCTTCCAATGAGCATCTGCTCAACCAGCGGATCATCTTTGGGGATAACAATATACAGTTCCCAGTCTTTTTCATTTATGAGCTGGCTTAATTTTGCTGCCACCTCATCATAATACGATGCAAAAACAACGTCATATTCTTCTGTTTTTTTGATCAACTCTGATACATACTGATTTTTCCAACCAGCGTCTTTGGTTCTGTACGGAGTACTGTCAAAGTCAACACAATTCAACTTGCAATTTTTTACAGCTGTACTTTTCCCGCAACATGATGTTGCTAAAATAATTTTTTTATTCATATTATTTTCTCTTCTTTCTCCTGTGGTCAGGTATTAATTTTTAACACTTCTCAAAAATAATTTATAAATCAGCTTGCACAATCCAGCAAAAACATTTCTACATCTGAAAAATAATACTCACTGGCTGCCATAACCTTGGCATATTCTTTTTCTCCTTCAAATGCATTAATTACTGCCTGCTCATCCAAATTCATTTCAGAATATTTTTTCTTTCCATATGCCGGCGGCAGCCATCCTTTTTTCTGTGAACCGTAAATATTGAATTTTTTTAATAGCTCTTCATTCTTGAATACAATGTGACAGGTTCCTTTTTTGTAAAAAGTAACCTTAAAATATTTCAGATCAATATTTTTTGTCTGTCCTGAATTCTGAGCCAGTGTTAAGGCATCATTAAGAGCCAGATCATCCGTCCTTCCACCATCCAGATAATTAAAACACTTTTCAATATCTGCTAACTTTGTTCTTACACGGTGATCAAGACAATAACTTCCACTGTATGACGTGTACGCATTGAGCGGGATGATTACTTTTTTGTTTACCATGTAAGCACTGTTTGTTTTCCATCCGTTGTAATAATGGATGTTTGAACCCGTTTCGTCATAGTAATAATGTTTATGACTAAATTCTTCAAACAGCCCTACAATGGCATCTTCAATGCCTCTTGACACATTTTTTAACATGTCAATTTTTACTTCCAAGACATTAAACACGGAAAACTCAACATCCATCAATTCGGAAACCTTATTGTAATACTCTCTCTGAAGGTTGTCGGTCAGATTTCCGACAAATTTAGGATTCGTAAATAATGCTTTCCAATATTTCCGTCTCACAAGACGAATGTATTCATTGACAGAAGCCTGTCCATCATATCGGTTACGCTGCGTGCAAAGATTTAATGAAAGAATGCACTCCCCTGTTGCTTCCGTTCTTCCGTCTTCGTTTTTTTTGAACTCAGACAAAATAACCGGCTGCATTCCCTGATATTCTCTAATCAGCCTGCATCCAGCTTGTACTTCCAGCTTGTACTGATCCACAATTGCTTTAATAAAATCGTTTTCCACAAGCTGATCCGTATTTGGATCTGCAGTTTCTTTTACTGTCTTTTCTCTCTGTAGCCGATCAATAATGGACGAACGCCTCTCCTTCTTTGGAAACTGTACTTTTACAAGAGCCACTTCAACCGGCGTCTTTCTTTCAGCCTCCATAAATGCACTCTGAACATATTCCACAGTTCCATTGCTCTGTTCGATCTTCTTTGCAAGAAGGATTCGATCGTTGCTGCACTGATTTTTCAATGTTTCTGCATTCAAAAGACATACGATTGCGCCTCCGGTAATTTCCTGCATTTCCATTGCCTTCAGAAGATGTCTGCATCCGTCACTAAAAGGCGGATTCATAATGATCAAATCGTACATCTTCATAGTGTCATATGTCAGGAAATCATCATGAACAACACGCATGCCATTTCCCTTTAAAATATGGCGGAGATTCTGATCTTTCTCGATGCAATCTACATCCAAAAAGTTCTCTTCTCTTGTCCATGATCCCAAAACTTTCTTTGCTTCTTTCTGCAGGGATTCTACAATATTTCCTTTCCCTGCGGATGGTTCAAGGACAGTTCTAATCATTTTAAAATTGAGACCTTCCACCATTTTTTCAATCAATTTATCCGGTGTCGGGTAAAAATCTTTGTTTTCTAACATATTTTTTTCCTCCTAGAAAGAATACGCCCCCTGCGGGCGCATCCACTAAAATCTGCACCCATAGGTGACGTATTGCCCTACAGGAGACAATACGGTTATTTTCTTTCGTTTAAAATATAGATAGCTTCAGATACATGCTTTTGCTGCAATCCACCATCCGATATTTTATTTACAAAAAATTTTGTCTGAACCAGAATATTTTCAAGGCCATATTTTTGATATTCTGATCTGTTGAAATCATCGTCCAGTATAACTGCCTGAATTTCATTTTTATCATTTCTTGCCTGCAGCCACATAAAAATTTCATATGGACGGCATCCGTTGATCGTTGGTGTTTTGTCTAGTATCTCCATATCATACTGTGCTAACAGGTACTGATACATGCAATATGCTTTTGAATTTGATGGATCATCCAGCTCTTTCCAAGTGGATGCTAATACAATTTTAGCATCACAAGCGTGGCATAATTCAGAAAGCAATTTTACATGATATTCACTAATTTCAATGTGTATTTTTTCTGTCGCCGGGATTTCACTTTCCTTTATCGAATCAAAATAAGCCTTCGAATTCAGAACCCCATCAATATCAAGAAAAATGATTTTCTTTTTCATTTGCCATTTTCCTCTCAGTCAAAGGTCAGGTTAACGCCTTTTCAGTTTTCTATAATGCTTTTTCAACTTTCTCATATAACTTGGTTCATTACGCTCGATGTGCCATTTTCCCATTGGATATTTTTCTATCTCATCCTTGTGTTCAAGAAGATAATCCATTTTAAAACACTTACGTCCCGGTTTCCAAACACAATCATAAGGATCATACACAAGAACACATTTTCCATCATTTCTTAATCTGCACTCTGTATCTCGCACCTTAAAATGATAACCAGATTTTATTCCTAATAGCTTATGGCTTGTTTCCCAATCGGCATAGCCTTCACGATAGTCGATTTCCTTTTCAAAAAATTTGCAGTCATTTTCTTCATCTATTATGTAATGATAATCCTCTCCATGATGATCTGCTTCACAGCACCAACCACGTCTTATATCTCTTTCTTCATCCATGTATTCAGATGAAAAGACTAAATTTTTACAATCTGTACATTTTCCCATTTTATTATTTCCTTTCCGTATCTCCTCTGCCACACATACTACCATGGAAGGTGGCATGATGATTGCTTAGTTTTGTTATTTGAACATATATTTCTCTTCAAAACAACAACCTTCTGGCAGCCGAAAGTTTTTTCTCTCGCACCGTTTTTTTCTTTTTCAGGCATGCAACTGCTTCTTCTTCTGATTCAAACATATCATCACATTCATCGAGCCAATAGGTTATTCCGTCTTTTGCTAAAATAATATGATCATCTTCTACTGTCTCGATCACACCTTTAATAATCTCTGCAGAATCAAAATCACAGACTACATAATACAGTGTCTGACCTACTTTATAATTTTTCATTTTATTTTTCCTCCTGAACTTTATATATTTTGTATATTTTATATATAATCAGCTTTCGCTGTAATTTAGATTAAAAAATTTATATGAAGCCTTATAAAAAGGCATAAAAAAAGACCGCCTATAGCGATCAAACTATAAAAAGCCATGTATAATTTACATGACCTTTTCCGACTTGTTTATTAATTTTATTTATGTTACATATTATACCATTGCAATAGGGGCATTTCAAGTATTTTTCTCATGGCATAGTAAATTTTACAAAGTAAAATTGACGCTTTTTCTTATCATCTTCCATTCTAAGAATTTTGCGGACTTTTTTTAATGTTCCCTTATAGGCTTTCTTCTTCTGACATTTGGGATCAATACTCCTAATAATTCGATAATATTTGGCATGAGTATATGTACTACATCTTGCACCTGTAAGATATTTGCATGCATTTCTCAATTCATTTTCAAATTTCTCTTCCTCTGTTTTTCCTGGTGTTTCGTCACCTTCATTTGCCACACATTTTCCCTTATGCATTGAAATAAAAATATTATTTTTATTTCCCCATATGTTCCAATATAATAAATATTTACAATGTCGCTCATTTCTATTGGATAATTTTATGTTAACCATACAATATCCTATAAAACATACTGAATATAACATACAAAGATCAACTAGAATCGTGTTATGCGGATATATTTGACAAATTAATGCAGTTACCATATATATAACTGTTAATATCTTCATGTCTATTGGTACTGAATAAAAAAATTGCTTCATAACTATATTCCTTTTAGTGTAGCTTTTTTTTCAACCTATTATATTCTGCTGTTATATTTAATGCAAGAAAATCAGGTATTTTATTCAAATATAATTCCAGTTCTGAAATCTCATCATAATCATCATCCGTTAAACTTTCTTTGTTCGCTAATATACAATATCTTTCATATTTTCTTTGCAATACCTGTGACATTTCATTTACATTAAAATACCCGTTTACAATACCGGCATATGGTATATTGCACAGTCCATCCGCAGCGAGAATTTCACTGTCTAAATCATAAATGACCGCATTTTCTATGCTATTCACAACAAATGGTGAATTGGTGGATACAATAAACTGTACATTGGGAAATAGTTTTATTAATAATGGAAGCATCTTTCGTTGCATATCCAGATGAAGGTGTGCTTCGATCTCATCTATAAATACGATCCCCGGCATGCTTAGATCAAAGTTTGCATCTAGCACTTTATCTATCTCCAAAATCAAATTTACAATGATATACATAATTGCTGCATACCCACTGGAAAGTGTCATAAAATCAAATGACAGTCTATTCTCAATCTGAATGGAAAAATGTAATGTATCTTCATCAAATGTCAACCGTGCCGTATGATCATCGAAAATCTTTTTTAATAATTTATCGAATTCATCAAACCATTCCGTTATCTTCCCTGCTTTCTCATCCTTTCCATTCATTTTGGCTAAGACCTGTCCCATCTTTTTATCTAACAGATATTTTTCAAATTTTTGTCCCGTATATTCAGTAGATCGTGTTAATTCACTATGAAAATCACGTTCTGCTTTATAATATGCTGTTATAAAATGGTTATCTGAAAGGTCCTTAGTTGGTACATTATAATTAACGACAATATTGTTGTTATTTATATTAGATGTATTTTCATAAACACTGGCATGGACGGCTTTTGCAAGTGCATCTAATAAACTGGATTTTCCGCTCCCATTTTTTCCGGTCATTACCAAGTGTTTCAAATGCGTTTCGGAAACTGAAATATTTCTCTCATTTAAGTTCCGTACATAGTTTACTTTTATATCGGTAATAAATTTCTGCATTGTCTTTTTCTCCTTTTTCATTTTTTATTATCTACCATACAAAATAAGCTGCAAAAATGAAAGCTGAAATTATTAACATAGCTCCACACAGAATGATCCATCCGTTCATTCTTACTCCCAAATATACCTGGTTTTTGTTTTTTATTCCATCAATTATTTCATATATCCCCATGGCAATTAGTACAATGAACATCAATTCAAAGTATATCTTTTTTGTCATATCATAGTATGCAAAATTTGCGCATAAAATAAATATTGCTGTCAATACAATCACAAAAACATTAGAAAATATCTCCTTTTTCATAAGCAATTCATTCCTCCGACGCTTCCATTTCAATTTCACATTCCTCATTATCTAGCCATAAAACAGAGTCATCGAAAGGTGTATAGCTTTCTGGATCTATATTGTACGGATTAAACACGCAAATTTGTGTATATTTTTTAGATTTTTTTACCTGACAATGTCTGTACTCTTTTATATTACCATTATGGTATTTGACAGTTATATTGTAAAACAATGGTTTATCTTCTGTATCAGATATCTTATTTTCTGTGTTATAACTTGATTTTTCTTTCTCGCTTGATAAGTAGTATTTCTCTTTGTATTCTTTGACAATAACTTTATCGCCAACCAATAATGTTTTATTCGAATATACAAATATCCTCTTGCCAGATTCCGTTTTAATAAGAAACTTCATGCCGAGAGTACCTCTGACGTCCATAACAGTTCCGTACTCAAATTTATATTCTTTTTCATCTTGTCCCTTAATGTACATAAATGTAAACAATTCCATTTCTAATATTATGAACGCAGTTAATAACATAGTAGTATATGTAATATATTTTGATTTATTCATTTTATTTTTTCTACCTCTCTAAAATTCTGTTTAATGTACTAATTCTTTTGGAAATTCCTGTATCAATCCATTCCAAATATCTTCCAGACTGGCTTTCATAAATATGGGAATGCTTTCATCATAACAATCAAATGCAATAGATCTTATCCAATCTCTTTCCGGTATTACCCTGTTTTTTCTGTTTCCATTCTCTGCCCCAACAATCACCCAATCTACAAGATGGTTGTTTAAACAATCGTTCCAATATTCCGAAACAGTAACATCTTCCAAAAGCGGTTCCACACTTAAAAAAGTTTTTGTTCTACAATTTATATTATTAAAAGCTTTTGTTGCAATCATAAGCTGTTGCTCATTTGTTGCGCTTGCTCCATACCACATATTGTCGGCAATAACCAGTTTTCCTTTATTCTGCAATTCAATGTATCTTTGTGGATTCTTTGCCAGAAAAAGATAATTATGTTGCGCTGCCCGTACACAAGCAGACAAAACCTCTTCAATCCATGAATCAGGAACCCAAGAACCAAATAAATCTGCCATAGAACACACAAAAATATTACTGCTTTTCTTAGCTTTGTATTCATCCAATCTGTACCTATATAGTGTAGGTTTAAATCCATACGGGTAAGGTTCTGTTTTTCCCGATTTTTCCGCATATACACGTTCATTTAGTTCAATCAGTCCCTTATCTGTCCATTTTTCTTTACTAGAGAATCTATTTGCAATACTTCTTGCATAGCAATATTTACATTCATGCAAACATCCAGTAACCGGATTCCACGAACTGTCGCACCAATCTATTTTTTTTTTCATTTTCCCCTCTTTCTCGACCACTCCCTGTCTTTTTTAAGATATCTGTTTTCCTGTCCGTCTGTTTTGCCCTGTCCGCCTTTCTCTGATTTCTCTGCTCCTAAAATTGAGGATTACGGTATATGTAAAACCATTTATCTATTCTATTCAATAAACGAAACCGCTTGGTTCTTAATATCTAAATACAAACCATTCACTTAACCTCTCTCTTCCAGATCTTCGGTGTACCGTCCATCATTGCCACATATTTTCCGTAGCTCATGCCGGCTTCTCTTGCTTTTCCTAAAACATTATCTAATGTACTGTTTCTACATGTTTTTACGCTTCTTTTTTCCCTATCTTTTCTTCTGCGGTATTCATTTCTGCAATCCTTTCCACAGGTAAGTGCTCTGACGCAGATAGTTTCAAAGAGCTTCCCACAGATGATGCATTTCTTGGTGTACACTTTATTATTGAGCATTTTGTTTTCCTCTCTTTCCAACATTTGCTGTATCACTGCATCCGGCGATCAGGAGTGCTACAGCTATGATGGCTGTTATAAGTTTCCTTTTCATGATCTACCTCCATCAAGATTTCTTTTTCTCATCATACGGCTCGCCACAGAACGGGCACCGTGACAGTAATACCGGCAGCTTCCGCTCTCTCTTCTTACCTTTTTCTTTTACTGTAAATTCTAAGTACGCTCTTTCGGATATAACCTCGATAGGTGGTAATACCTGTTCGATGTTTTCCATCCCACACATTTTTTCCAATACCTCATCCATGCAATTACACATTGTTTCCCCTCTCTTTCTCAAAGTTCATCGATCATCTTTGAGTACTCGTTATACTGTTCTTCCGTCACATCTGCGACATTGTTCAGGAAAAAATATAAATATCCTTTTGAGTACTCGGCTGACCATAATTTTAATTTGATTTTCTTTTTGGCTATTTCATAATAGAAACCGAAATCCATTATTATATTTTTCATGAGATGACCATTCCTCTCTTCTTGGTTTTGTTATCTGGTTCTAAAATAAACTCATCTGGTTCTCGTCGTACTGATAAATGCGTCCAGTCATGATCCTCCCCAACTGACGCAATCTCTCAACCCGTGGTTTCTGCTTAAGATTTGCCATATAATTATTGTCCACTTTCGGCGGTAGGGATAAATAATATTCCTCCGGTAATGGCAACTGATTTTCTGTACAGGCCTCGCGCATCTTTGACTGATAATAAATGATATGATTCCGTGTCAGATTCATGTTGCAGCCATCCGACCAGAACGGATCATTACACCCGTTCTGATTGATAACTTTCCAGTGTTCTATTTCTCTGCGGATGCACTGGCGGTACTCTTTCACTTTATCTTCTGCTGTCTGTATCATGGCAGCACCTCCACAAAGTTAAGTTTCATCTGTTAAAGTTCAGTTTACATGATTAACGATATCTGTCCGTTTTCAACTTCATAATTCATCCACAGTGTTTCTGTCCTTGCACGTCCTCCCTCTGCTCTGGTATACTTCTGAACCTTATTCCATCCCTGGAGTATATCGTTATACATATCATTGTCATATCCTGATAGAAGAATTTTCCCCGGATGTTTAACCAGAGAATTTAACAATTTTTCATGATCTGCATCCTTCATTTCATGTTTATAAAGATAATTTTTCCGAGTTCCGTGTAAATACGGCGGATCTGCATAAATAAAAACATCTTCTGTATCATATCTTTTTATCAATTCTACGGCCGGCAAATTCTCAATCTGAACACCCTTTAATCTCTCAGTTGCCATTTTCAACGTTTCAGGAAGTTCACTCCACGCTCTGGCTGGATTTGGAGATTTTGTCTGCTGTCCGGATTTAAACCCGTTTTGATACAAATTTCCACATCCGAATCCCATCCAGCATTTAACAGCAAACCTTCTTGCCCGTTCCAACTCATCTTCTGATTTTTCGTAGGCTGCTTTATACTCTGACCTGGAAAATGGTGTAAACTCTATCACCCGTTCCAGTTCTCCACTCCGGTCTCGCAATATTCGAAAGAAATTTACGATTTCTTCATCGATGTCATTCACTGTCTCTATATGACTTCTTTGTTTGTTAAGAAGAACAGCCAAACTACCTGCAAATGGTTCTAAGTAGACATCATGCTTTGGTATATATCCGCATATCCATGTTGCCAGACGATTTTTTGCTCCTGGATACTTTAAAACACTTTTCAATTCGTCACCTTCTTTCATTAAATTTCTAATTTAACTTCTTTAACTCACCGTTAATCATGGCAGCACCTCCACAAAATTTAAGGTTAGGCAAACCGAAGCTGTCCGGTCTGCTCTGCTTCTATCTGCATGTTTGGCATACGTTCCGCTACGCACAGTTCCGAAAGATTTGCTCTGACCAGTGCTGCCGGTATCGGTGGGCATACTGCATTGCCGCATCTACGCACCTGTTCGCTTCTCGGATATGTCTTGCCGGTGTAATCATGGTCGATTATGTAATCGTCCGGAAATCCCTGACATCCATATAACTCCCTTGGCTCTAACATTCTCAGACCAATATCTACGATTTGATAATCGACACCCTCTATCGTAACCAATCCGAATCTATCCCTGGCTGTCACAGTATCAAGCGGCTGTTCTATATCCTGCCCTGTTCCCTGTCCATAGTATTTAATCAGAAACGCTCTGACCTCTCCAAAGTGTCCGTCACCAGCCGTGATCGTTGGTAATGGCTGTCTGATATCTTTTCCGTCACAATGATTGTTCATCTGAATCAGATTCGCAGTAACAACGCTGTTATGATCCCATGCGGCCACTGTCGGAAGCGGATTTTCTACTGTTTCCCCAGCACCTTTATATCCTCCGTCATAGTACTTATGCAGAAACGATGCGACCAGCCCATATCTATTTGAGCTGTCAACTGTCATGATCGGATCTTTTATAGTCTGCCCTCTTACTCCATCTTTTGAAGTTTCTGAATGGTACTGAATCAACGTAGGACTAATAAGACATTGCTGATTGCCAGTTGTAATTGTGTGTATCGGATCCTTGCAATTTCCGCCCGGATGATTTGTCGTATTCGTTCCCATGTATGGTGCAAGCGTTGGTTCAATCAGACAATGCTCATTTTTGCTCACAATCGTTGTAAGCGGCTCTCTAACATCCTTGCTTCGGTCTTTTGCAAATCCTGTCTGCCCGATCTGTACCATATATGGCTCCACAATCCCGTACCCGTGCTTTCCGGTTATGGTCGGCATCGGCTCTCTAATGTCATTCGGTCTACGCTCACCGCCATGATTACACTGAATGATAAAAGGCTCTGGATTATCCAAAACGAATTTTTTCAATCCCTTGGCAATCCTATCCAGCGTCTTTGATGCAAGTGGACGTACCGCCCGGATGCCGTATTTTTCTTTGATTTCTTCGGAAGTGTCAAAAATGCTTGGACAAGGGCGGCTGAAATCGATCTGTGTATACGCTCCAACATAAGGTTCCAGTAATCCGGCTTTTACTTTCTCACTGTCCGCGGGTGCATGTGTCGGCTCCGGCCAGACAATCGGCTTGCCGTCACACCGGGCGATCATGAAAAATCTCTTTCGCATGGTAGGTGCTCCGTAGTCAGCGGCAATCAGCTCCCGGAATTGCACTTCGTATCCTAAATCCGTGAGCTGCTGAACGAATTTCTGAAATGTTTCGCCCTGCTTTGCCTTAATCGGATGATGCCCTCTATTTAACGGTCCCCATGTTTTAAACTCTTCCACGTTCTCCAACATGATTACTCTCGGTCTGACAAGCCCCGCCCATCGTAAGGCAACCCATGCAAGACCACGGATATTCTTATCCTTTGGCTTTCCTCCTTTCGCCTTTGAAAAGTGCTTGCAGTCCGGGGAAAACCAGGCAAGTCCGACAGGATGCCCGTTACATGCCTTGACTGGATCAATCGCCCACACATTTTCACAATAATGCTTCGTGTTCGGATGATTAGCCTTATGCATCTTAATTGCTTCTGGATCATGATTGATTGCAATATCAACACTGTATCCGGTTGCCATTTCTATACCAGTGGAAGCGCCGCCCCCACCGGCAAAATTGTCAACTATCAATTCTCCATGTATCATTTTCTTCAAAAGGAACCCGGCGCGCCTTTTATCCGGATAGGTCCCGGCTCCTTTCTTATATTCCGTGCACACATCTACAATAGTGCACTTTAAATTTAATTATGTTGTGTTTTATGCAACAAATTCATCGTTTTATTGCTTTTAAATCATCCAATCTAACGGCAAACCTCTCACTATCTAAGCAGGCATTCCAACCCACCCGACGTATTGATGTGCTGAGATCTTCATAACCAGATTTCAACTCTGGTATCTTCTCCGGCAGTTCCCGGAGCGGACACCAATCATGCCGTTTCTCGGTGAATGTGCTTTGCGATAATTTCGAAGCACCATTATTGAGTACATTCATAAGCTGACATTTTTTGATGCCTTGAAACTCATACAGGAATTTACACTTGCTACACGATCCCGGCATATCCATAACCCATACTGCTTTAGCCATCCGTCACACTCCTTTCGTCAACTTATGTATTGCATCATTCCAAGCATATGGGGATTCCACCGGCTTCGCGCACCGCTCAAACGATATCACCCAAACGTAAGGATTCGCATCCCAACCGTAGCGGTCAAGGTCAGATTCCTTGATGGTGCTGTTCCAAATTCCTATAAACGATGTGATTGTTTGGTCTTCATTTAATGTTCCATTTGCATGAATGTACTTATCTGCTCCCTCAGTTAAAGCACTCTCTGCGGTTATTTCCTGCAACCGCTCAACTCTCACGTCCGTAACGCGAAGCCAGATCCGCGCCGCTTCTTTCGGCATGTGGATTGATGGGTGCCAGTGTATTCTCGTTGAAGTTGCCATACATCCATCACATCCCGGATGATTTCTGCAACTTGCCGGATAACCACCAGATAAGGTTTCACATGGGTCTAAATAATCGCTGTCATAGTCCGCACGATAATAATATTTTCCACATTCCTCCGTCCATGTCTCGCGAATATACAGAACATCATCTGTGTGA
>QWCN01000282.1_pt1 | contig 99727 bp, 53 predicted proteins | sample 1972711 | NCBI WGS metagenome assembly QWCN01 (sample SAMN09866707, study PRJNA288562) | Human gut metagenome isolate term1_stool, whole genome shotgun sequencing... | isolation source: gut | host: Homo sapiens | place: USA: California | reverse complement strand
CTCCTTCTCTTCCTCAATATTCTGTGCTATGCTATGCTGGGCTATGCTATGTGTACCAAGGTGCAGGTTTTCGTTGTTTTCGGGAGAAAAAGTTGCATTTATGGGAATAACTGCAGCATTTTCGTCCTTTGAGCATTCCTTTTCTTCCGCATCTTTAAGAACCGGTTTGCTGCTTTCTTTCCCATCCGGTGTCGACGGGGCGAGCTCGTTTGATGACAACAAGCAATAGCGCGTATCTATCAGTGAGGCATTCCGGCGCTTGGTTGCAAAGAGGAACTGACGCTGGATATCTGCCGAAGTCAGTAGGCCGTACTCTTGAAAGAGTGCAGAGTCGAAAAGACCATATTCTACGGCAAGGGCAATGACGCGCCGCACGTAGTCGGAGTCCTCTTGGTAGAGATTGTCTGCCAGGTCGTCATAGAAGAGCTCGCCTGCCATTACGTAGTATCCTTCGTTGGAGTAGATACTGCAAAAGGCCTGCACAAGTACGGTTACGGCGGCATCTCCTTCTTTCTTCATGATTCGGCGTACAATGCGGTCGTGTATGAAATCGGTGCTTATGGGGAAGTAGTCAAGTCCCCTTTTTTTTATTCTGGACATGTTTTTTAGTGGTTAATGGTTAGTAGTAGATTGTTGATGATTCAATCGCTCATCGCCTCTCTGAGCCTTTTTTGTTTGCGGGCTATGCTTTCACCCACTACTTGCTTGGCGTGACGGATAAGCTTTATCCGTTGTTCGCGGTCTTCGACCAGAGTGAGCACCAGATAGCATTTGGGTTTATTCATAATTTGTGGATGATCATGTTTCTTACGGGCCATACGATTGCTTTCTCCGCGGCATTTCCTGCAATAGTAGTCCGGATACCGGCTGTTTTTGTTAATATAAAAGGCATTAAGGGGAAGCACTTGGAGACATTTTCTGCAAATGCGGGTTGATTTTAAAGATAATTGGTTCATGATTCTGACTTTAAAGAGTTGATATATGATGGATGCTTGTGTCTTATGTATGTATTGCTTGCATTCCATAAATGTAATACTTGTATTCTGTGTGTGAAACACTTGTGTTTCATAGGATCAGTATCTGTTATTGTTCACAATTTCAGTGTGTTCTTATAAGGGAGGAGCTCTGCGTTCTGAAGCAAAATCTTGTTTTTCCATGATTTTTATACTTTTAATTTCTAAATAGAAAACAATTGATTTGTTTTTCACTCGCAAATATATAAGATTTTAATATAGCAAACAAATAGTTTTAGATATTAATTTTATGAAAATACGTAAGTGCATGTCAATGAGGAATCAATGTAATCTGATTTGTTTACATTGATAAATTTAGAAGGGAAAAAGGAATGTTTTGTGTGGTGCAGGGAAGATTATACCTCGCTTGGGCGCAATCCGAATGATCTGCAACTCATCTTCTCGACTTTTACTTCCCACACTTTTACGTTGCGCACGGCAGGTTCGCTGTATTTGAATTCATCGCTCGTATATTGTTGCATGATGATGTCGAGTATACGTCGCTTTTCGTCCATATCTTCGATGAAACGGACGTTTCCGTGGCACATCACGCTACGTGACTTCATGCTGTAGCTACATGCCACCTGGCGGTGCATGTATACCAGTTCGTGTCCTTCGCAGAAGGTGATGCAAACGCGCGGGTGGCGTTCTGCCATTGCTACTTTGCCGCCTTCGGGACCGGAATGCAGATAGATGATGCCGTCCCGGTAAGCAAAGTTCATGGGGACTACATAGGGATTACCTTCCGGATCGGTGATACCTACCGTACAGTAAGGACATTTGCGGATGATTGCTTCAATCTCCGCTGCGTCGGTGATTGCGATTGTCTTCATAGGGCTGAATAGGAGTTTTATTCGGCGCAAAGGTAATCATTTTATTCACAAACGCCAGCCGGCGGTTGAAGAAGCGTGCGAAAAGCCCGACAATCAATGCGGCGATGATCGTGCCTTCGCGTACTCCCTCTATGGTTCCGGCTAATAGCAGGGAAGCTGTACAAGCCAGAAGTGCCAGTGTGGTGTCGAAGCCGATTTTGGTAATTCCGAATTCTTTTCCGGTGCGCAGGGTGATGGCTTTTACAAAGGCTTCACCGGACAGCATCACTACATTGGCTATCACTTCCATACTCACTCCCAGTCCGAGTATGGCGCAGCCGGTCACCAGTGATAGAATCTGTGAAGCGTATCCCGCAGGGGTGAAACCCGAGAGCAGTGCCATCGAACAGTCTATGAAGAAACTGAAAAGTATCGCTACGGGGATTTGCAGAAATTGTTCTTTCCTGAAATCCTTTTTCAGCAGTGCTATTTGTCCGGCTATCAGCACGGCGTTCAGCAACAGCGTGAATTGCCCCAGTGTAATGGGGAATTTCAGACTGAGCGTATAGGGAAGGCTCGATATAGGTGAGGAACCCAGATTTGCTTTAATAATCAAACTAATACCGAATGCATTTACAAATAAACCCGCGATGAAAAACAGATAACGGGCTGTTAATTCTCTTTTTGCCATTTTTAATAAATTCCTTCAACAAGTAAAAATTCTCTTTTTAAACTGCTGCAAAGTTACGGCAACTATCTACCGTTTCACGGTTCAAAAATCGAAGCAGGTTGTTCAAAATGTGGGATTTTCTTGTGTCAGAGCTTTTCAGATACTATCTTTGTACTTCAAAAACGGAACTTTATGAGTGAAGAATACCTGTTCCATACCCGTCGCCGGACGGATCTTCTTTCCTATCCCTGCAGGGCGGAGAAGGGAGAATTTCTGTTTTGTCTGCAGGGAGAGGTGCAGATTTACATTAACCAGCAGAAGTATGCGCTGTCTGCCGGAAGTGTGATACTGGTATTTCCCGGACAGATTACGCTTTATAAAGATGCTACAGAGGATTTGGAACTGACGGTCTTTGCCTTTTCCAGTCAGTTCAGGCATGAGATTTTCTATTCGTTGCCTTCGGATAAAGTGTCTTTTATGCGCGAGCATAATTACAGTTCATTCCAGGGTGAGGAATGGGACGCAGTGCGGAATCACTATCTGGAACTGTTACACCGGAAGTCTGCGGACGATGGGAATGTGTACCAGCGCGAATTGATTGTTTATTGTTGCCGGATGCTGTTTTATGAGATTTGTAATCAGTCCGAAAGACTTTACCGGGAAACGAAACCGAATCATCTGCGCTGGCGGTTGAAGGACCGGTTTATTGCGTTGGTGATAGAATCTTTCAGGGAACAGCGGTCGGTAGATTATTATGCGGATAAGCTTTGCGTCACGGGCCGGCATCTGAGTAAGACGATACAACAGACAGTGGGGTGCACAGCGAAGGAATGGATAGACGATTACGTGATACTTGAGCTGAAAGTGACGCTTCACTCTACGGCGCTTTCCATACAGGAGATAGCGAATCAGTTTAATTTTCCGGATCAATCATATTTAGGAAGATACTTCAAGCACCATACGGGGATGTCGCCAACGGCTTACAGGGAGAAAAGGGAAGAACCTTCACCTGCAAATGAGAAATAAAAAAGAAGGTGTGCTTCAAGATAACGAAGCACACCTTTCTGCTATTTATATGAACCTGATAACATTACCAGCCCTCATTCTGCTCTATCACCGCACCTGTATTCGTATCGATTACTGTCTGTGGTATCGGGAACAGGCTCCATTTCGTAACCTTGGCCTTGTCCGATTTGAAGTACCCGCCCCAGAAAGGCTGGTCTGCTATGTACATGGCATGACTGTTGAGGCTCTCGATGCCGTCATTACCCATGCGGAGCAGAGTTACCCATCTTCTTTCTTCACCGAATAACTCACGTGCCCGTTCATCGAGGATGTATTGCAGTGTCATATCGTCTGCCGTAGCCAGTTTTGTACATTGTGCACGGTTTCTCAGTTTGTTGATGTCGGTGGCAGCAGCACCTTTGTCGCCTGCACGCAGGTTGGCTTCGGCACGGAGCAACAAGGTTTCTGCCGAACGGTGTGCATACTGGTCGCAATACATATTAGAGCGGTTACCGCCATCGGCCAGGTCGTCATATCCCCAGTCATCTATCGGAGCAAGTTTAGTCCAGACGGGGAAGAACTCTGTTATCTTCTGAGTATTATAATCCAGCATTTCGTAAGGAACCGGTTTGCCATACATGCTATGCTTCGTATCCATGCACACAAACTGGCGGCGGATGTTGCAGGGTGCATTGCGTATATCATCTTCGTAATCGCCTTCCCAAACATCACTGATCACATAAGTGGTAGGAGCCATATTAGCCACACCGCGTCCGCCTACGTAGGCCGATACGTTTCCGCCCGGATATATGCTTTCGTCGATATTGCCTGCCCATGGTCCGGCTGCTGCTCCGGCTTCGGCATATTCAGCTTTCCATACCACATCGCGGAGAACGGGAGACATTTCACGCGGATAACCTACGAAGTTGTTTCCGCCATATTCATGATAAACTGTATAATCGTTCTGCAAGGTCCACAATGCTTCCGTATTTCCTTCGGCGTAGTCATAGTTGCCTTCCTGGAAGAGGTCGAAAAATACATTTCCGTCTTCATAGTAAGCAGCCACACCATTCTTTGTTGTTCCCCCTCCCGGGATGCTGCGTGTACCGAAGCGCTCCGTCATCAACGGATGCAATGCCATCACCTTGTCGGCATATTCGATGGATTTCCGTAGGCATTCGGCGTCATTGCTCTTGATGGTGGCCAGTGCCAGATAGGCTTCGGCCAGGAAATGGTAAGCGACTCCCTTTGACACGCGCCCGGCTTCCGATGGATAATCGGGCAGTGCTGCAGCGGCAGCTTCCAGGTCGGTAATAGCGAAGTTATACGTCTCTTCGCGGCTGGAACGTACAAAGTCCAGTTTCAATGTCTGATAGAATTGATCTACCAGGGGCACTCCGCCAAACAGCTCACCCATTGTCAGGTATCCATAACCACGGAAAAACATGATTTCACCGTAAGCCTCATTGCGCTGTGCCTCGCTTTCCCAGGGCAAACCTTCCTTATTATAACCTTCCAGTGACTGGTTGGCATAGTTCACCATCTGGAACATGGCATCATAAATCTTGTTGGAATTGCTGTTGGTGCTCGACCAGTTGGCAAAGTTACAGTAACCATTGCCCGTACTGCGGAAATAAGGAGTATCCAGCACATCGGTGCCCAGTCCTTTCAGAAAATAATCTTGTTGATACCAGTAGCGGATGTGGATGTACAAGTTGGTGATACAAGCCTTCACCTGGTCAATCGTTTCGTACGAGTTGTCGGTGGTGTAGATTGTTTTGGGCTTTTCCGTCAGGAATCCCTCATCGTCACAAGACGTCGTCATGCCAAGCATGGAAGCCGCGGCAGCTATGAATATATATTTTTTTGTTTTCATCTTTAGTGTTTTTAATAGAGTTAGAATGTTAAATTCAGACCAAACGAAACGGTACGCGACAACGGGTATCCGTAAGTGTAACCGCTACCCAGCGTTTGTTGAACTTCAGGATCGCCACCTTCCCATCCGGAGATGGTGAAAAGGTTCTTGCAAGCCATGTAAACCTTCAGATTCCCGATACCTGCTTTCTGCACCCAAGGCTGGCGGAAAGTATAGGACAGACTGAGGTCTTGCAGACGCACGAAGCCATATCCTTGTAGCGGGGTGTAGCGTCCGTCGGTGTAGTTGATACGCGGATATTTGTTACTCTTGTTTTCGGGAGTCCACCAGCCGTGGTTGAAGTTATTGTCGCCCTGTACGTCGGAAGAAGTACGGAAAGCGTAGTAGTTTACAGCTTGTCCGTAGCCGTTGCCGCCGAAGATGCCGGTGAACAACATATACAGTTCGAAGTCCTTGTAGCGGAATGTATTGCCGAAGCTCATGCGGAAGTTTTCTTTCTTGTATCCCAGGATGGTACGGTCGTCGGCTGTAATTTTACCGTCTTCGCTACCGTCCAGGTTGGCAAACTTCACGTCACCCGGTGCTGCACCGTTGGCTGCGATGTATTCGGTATCATCTTCCTGTACGATGCCGATATTTTTGTAGCCATAGATGGCACCCAGCGATTTGCCCAGGAAGAGGGAGTTCGTAATATCATCCTGTCCGTCACCGTAGAGTTCCTTCAGCTTGTTGCGGTTCATATAGAAAGTCAGTGTGGAACCCCAGTTGAAGTCCTTTGTCTGGATGTTGGTGGTATTCAAGTTGACTTCGATACCCCAGTTGTCTACGCGTCCCATGGTAGCTTTCATACTGGTCAGACCGTTGATCATTACCGGAATGTTACGGTTAAATATCTGATTGGTAGTCTTGGAGAAGTATCCATCGAATTCCAGGCGGATACGGTTGTCGAGTACACCCAGGTCGAAGCCATAGTTGAATGATTCGGTTTCTTCCCATCCCAGGTCGGTGTTACCCATAGAGGTGATGCGTTGTCCCCAGCTCACTAATGAAGTGTTACCGAATGGATAGCTGTAACCGCCCGATTGCCCCAGGGTAATTTTTGAAAGGGTTTCATAAGGAGAAAGGCTTTGGTTACCGTTCTTACCCCAGGATGCTTTCAGTTTCAGGTAGCTGATGGCTTTGATGTTCTTCATGAATTCCTCGTTGGAGGCAGTCCATGCCACACCTACTGCGGGGAATGTACCCCATTTGTTGTTGGCACCGAATACGCTGGAACCATCACGGCGTACGGATACGCTCAGGTGGTACGTGTCGTTGTAGTTATAGTTGGCACGGCCCAGATAACCCACGTTGGTGTGGCGTGTATAGCTCAGACCGTTGATCTTCTGTGTAGTTGCCAGGTTCAGCCCGTCGTAGCTTAGATTGGTGTTACCCAGTGCGGCAAAGTCGGAACCGTCGAAGCGGCGGTAGCTGTATTCGTAAGAGTCACGCGTATATACGTAAGTCAGGTCTACATAGTGCTTGCCGAACTGGCGTTGCCAGTTGATAATATTATCTAATACCCATGATGTATTCTTTGTACGTGCACTGTAGCCATTGGCTGAAGCCAGATAGTCGGATACCGCAGATTCGGAATAGCGGTCATCGCCCGTACCTTCTTTCACATAATATCCTTCGTGCGTGAAGTAGTCTCGTTCGATGTTTTCGATGGAGTAACTACCATTGAGGCGATAGGTTAATCCTTCTATCCAGGGGCACTTCACCAGTGCGTGTCCCTTCATGGAAACGGTGGAGTAGGTGTCGTGGTCATCAATGGTACCGCTTTCCACATTCCACAACGGGTTGATGCGATAGATACCTTCGTTCACCGGGAACTTTTCCACTCCACCACCATCGGCACGTTCGGCACGGCCGTAAGGGCTCAGGCGGATGGCCTGATACAAATCGTATACGCTGGGACCGGAATAGTCGTTGTAGGCATAGTTCACTTGTCCGCCCACTTGCAACCAGTTGGTGATGTCCGTTTGGATACGTGCGGTCAATACGGTGCGGTCATAATCGTCACCTTTTACTACGCCTTCCTGGTCGGTATAAGTACCGGAGAGGTAGTAATTCATCTTTTCCGTGGCTCCCGAAACGGATGCTGAATAGTTTTGCATGATTCCGGTACGCGTGGAGTAGTCAAACCAGTCGATGGTATTTCCATTTTTATAGTTCTCGTATTCGTACTCGCGCATCCATGTAGGATCAGCATCCTCTGCCAGACCACTCAACAGGTTTACTTTCTTTACATAGTCCTGAGGACTTAACAAGTCCGGTTTTGCTGCTGCTGTAGAGAAAGCCCAGGAAGTGTTGACGTTGATGACGGGCTTACCCAACTTACCTTTCTTGGTAGTAATCATAATTACACCATTGGCCGCTTGCGAACCGTAGGCGGCAAGTGAAGTAGCATCTTTCAGGATACTCATGCTTTCGATGGTCGTCGGATCGATGTCGCGGAAGCTTCCCATATAGATCACACCGTCCATTACGATCAGCGGAGTAGAACCACCATTTACCGATTTCTGACCACGAACCTGCAATGAAGGTGCCTGTCCGGCTCCTTGTTGCTGCGACACCGTGATGCCGGTAGCCGTACCACGCAGAATGTCCATAGCATTGGAAGTAGGCATCAGTGCCAACGGAGTTTCCGAAGCTTTTACGGTAGAAACCGAACCAGTGAAGTTCTTGCGCTTGGTAGTACCATAACCTACCACTACTACTTCATCCAGCATTTCGGCATCTTCTTTCATCTGTATATCCATTACCTTTCCGGTAACAACAGGTAATTCCTGTGTCTGATAACCGATGTACGAAATAACTAATGTTGCGTTGGGAGTGACACTTAGGGTGAATTTACCATCCAAATCAGTGATTGTGCCGTTCGACGTGCCTTTTTCCAATACGCTGGCACCGATAATGGCTTCTCCTGTTGCATCCTTGATAATACCTGTGACGGTTTGTTTCTGTTGCTGAACTGCATGTACGGAAGTTACACTGTCTTCAGCCATTACTGCGAGGGGCTGAGCTGCGATGAAACCAGTGCAAAGCAATAAGGCTGTGAGGGCCTTCCGGTTTCTTTTGAACGAGTTTTCTTTCATCGTTTTTCTTTTTTTATTAGACTAAATAAGGTGATTGAATTAGTAATCCGGATAAATCGGCTCCCTCAATGAGAGGCCGGTTACCTAAAAAACTTGGAGAATTTCTTCTTTTCATTAATATTAGATTTTTTAGTTTTTATACTTTTGTCATTGCAAAATTAGATGCTAAATGGAAAGCCATGGATAGAAAAATAGGCAAGTAGAATACAAAAATCGTTCAAGACGAATTATTGGTTGGTTTATGTTGAATTTTTAGTGCATCTTTGGGACTACTTCGTAAGGAACTATATACAGGTTCCAGGTTATTACTTTTAAAATAAAACAGATTCAAATGAAGAACACTCTGCTATTTCTGGGGCTGGTTATTCTTTTGGTTGCAAAATCAGAAGCACAACCCTATACGATTAAAAGACTGGGGGTAGAAGACGGGCTGTCCAGTAATTACGTGGTGGGGATTACCCAGGATAAACAAGGATGCATGTGGTTTGCCACCGAGGGCGGGCTGAATAAATTTGATGGCAGGCAGTTTACGGTTTATAAAAAATATACCTCGAAGCTGAGTGCCAATGAACTGAACTGTGTGTGTGCCGATCCGCGCGACAATAAAGTGTGGATAGGTACCCAACGTGAAGGCCTGTGTGTGTTCGATTGTGATGCGGATACGTTCACTGTATACAGGGCGGGGGATGGCACTATTGCAACCAATGATATTACCAATATCATCCCTTCCTTCGATAAAAAAGGATTGTGGATTACCACCTATCATGTAGGTATTCACTATTATGATATCGAAACCGGGAAATTCACTCATTTCTATGAACACAATGTGAAAGGACTGGGTGGATTGAAAAACTATATAGCCTGTGATGACGGTCGGGGAAATCTGTATGTCGGGCATGATGGCAAGGGGATGAGTGTCATTTCATTAAAGGATCATACAATAAAAAGGTATCAGCATGTTTCCGATGATCCGGATAGCCTTCCGGGAGGACTTGTCGTTGCCTTGTGTGTAGATGAACAAAGAAATATATGGGTAGGTACGAACAAAGGACTCTCCATCTTTAATCCTGCAACCGAAAAGTTCACCACTTTCAGGCATATTCCGGGCGATGAGAACTCGTTGCTTTCCAATCAGGTGCTGGATATAAAACAGATGAGGGATGGGCGGTTGTGGATCTGCACCAATATGGGTGGTGTCAGTATACTCGATATGCAACAGAATGCATTTACTTCACCAAGCCATATACATTTTCAGAATATACCTGCTACCAATGATGTGCACGGCCTGTCGGGACCTAATGCCAAATGTGCTTTTCAAGATAGTTTCGGGAACATCTGGCTGGGAAATTACCGGGGAGGAGTCGATTTTATAAGTTATGCACAGCCCATTTTTAATATGTTGCCCTACACGGTGGAAAGAGACGGTAAGCAGAGTAGTAAGCAAGTTTGGGGATTGTTTGCAAAAGACGATAAAGTGTTGGTTGGTGGCGAAGGTGAGTTTGCTGTTTTTCAGAAGAATAAGCTGATAGATACTTTCTTATTGCGTTCTTATCAGACTCAATCCAATACTCATATTAATGTTGTGTACAAAGATTCTCAGGACCGGTTGTGGATGGGGACTTATCTGAACGGTATTCTTATGTATGATCCGCAAAACAGGAAAATGACCCGTATCGGTAAAACTTCTCACGAGGAAACCCTGAATGTTCATTGTTTCTATGAAGATAAAAACGGGAGTATCTGGGTTGGGACGGAGAGCGGACTTTATATCTATGAAAACGGAAAGCTGGAAGTGGCAGGTTTCATTCAAAGTCAGCTGCCGGATACAAAGATACATGGTATCTTGCGGGATAAAGAAGAAAAACTGTGGATCGGGACATTCGGCAAAGGTATTTCGGTATTCGATCCGAACAATAAGCTTATATATAATTTTGTGGTTGAAAATGGTTTCTGTTCGAATGCCGTCAACCATATGATGCAGGATTCCCGACAAAGGATATTAGTTGCTACGCGTGAGGGAGTGGTACTTTTCCATGATACGGCCAACCCGGAGGAGTATGAAATCTTTAAAGAACGGAATGGCCTGGAAAACAGTCAGGTGCGTGCTATTACTGAGGATAAGCTTCATCAAATATGGATCAGTACGAATGGTGGAGTCTCCCGGCTGGATGAGGCGAAGAAGGTGTTTTATAATTATAGCCATCACGACGGAGTGCCTATGGGTGATTTTATGAATGGGTCTACCTGCATGACTTCTGACGGCACCATGTATTTTGGTTCACAGAATGGTGCGTGTTATTTTAATCCCAAGGATATTCCTACTAACCGTGAGGTATCTTCTATTGTCATTACCCGTTTTTGTACGTATCACCGTATGAAAGAGAGTCATGACGAGGAATTGCCGATGCCTATTGCCGATGGGGAGATAAATTTGCCGTATAATCAGAATACATTCAAGATATCTTTCAATGTACTGGACTATACCCAAAGCCCGCAAGTAGAATTTACTTATATGCTGGAGGGGTTAGAAAAAGCCTGGTATAATACGCAAGGGGAGAATCAGGTAACTTTCCGTAATATTTCTCCCGGTACGTATGTCTTTAAAGTAAAGACACGTATCCGCAACCAGGAATGGGATGAGAAAGAGGCTTCGCTGGTGATTCATATACAGCCACCGTTCTGGCTCACATGGTATGCCAAACTGGTTTACGTATTGCTCTTTGTCTTGGCCCTCTATGGATTACTTAATTTCTATAAGCATAAGATAGACTTGGAAAGCTCATTGAATCTGGAACGCAGAAAAAGTCAGAATGACTTGGAACTGAACAATGAAAGGCTACGCTTCTATACCAATATCACGCACGAGTTGCGTACACCGCTGACACTGATTCTGGGACCATTGGAAGATCTGCTGAGTGACGGTACCCTGTCTCCCAAGCATGCCAATAAGATCAGTATCATTCACGATAGTGCTACCCGCCTGCTGAATCTAATCAATCGTATTCTGGAGTTCCGTAAAACAGAGACTCAAAACCGGAAACTGGCAGTGGCAAGGGGAAATCTAGCACAACTGGTACAGGAAATCGGGTTACGTTATAAAGAACTGAACCCCAACAATAAGGTGACTTACCACATCCATATTGAAACCGAAGATGCCGAGCTGTTCTATGATGCGGATATGATCACCATCATATTGGATAATTTATTGAGTAATGCCGTCAAATATACTTCGGAAGGAGAGATTACACTGACCTTGCGTTCGGTAGAGGAAATGCAGATAAAATATACGGAAATCAGTGTGAAAGATACCGGGCATGGCATCGAGCCGGAAGCGTTGCCGCATATCTTCGACCGCTATTATCAGGCTAAAAGTAAGTTTCAGGCATCAGGTTCAGGTATTGGTCTGGCACTGGTGAAGGGGCTTACCGATTTGCACGAAGGTACGCTGAAAGTGGAGAGTACACCGGAAGTGGGAACCACTTTTACTTTGCGCCTGCTGACGGAAAATACTTATCCCAATGCCATCCATGTGGAGAGCAAGGTGAAAAAACTGCCCATTCCAACGGAGGATATGGTCGGAATGGATCCTGCTTTGGACGGATGTCCCATCGTGCTCGTGGTGGAAGATAACTCTGATATCCGTGAGTATATAAAAAGTTCGTTTGCTGATATTTATGAAGTGATTACTGCCAAAGACGGACAAGAAGGTTGGGAATTGGCACAAGCGCGGATTCCGAATGTTATAGTATCGGACATCATGATGCCGATTATGGACGGAGTGGAGCTTTGTAAGAAAGTAAAAGAGGATATGCGTACCAGTCATATTCCGGTTATCCTGCTGACAGCCAAGGATTCTTTGCATGACAAGGAGGAAGGCTATGCCTCGGGTGCGGATGCTTATCTGACGAAACCATTCAGTGCAAAACTGCTGCATAGCTGCATCAATAACTTGCTGGAAACACGCAAGAAGATTGCTTCGCAATTATTGCTGGCCGATGTGAAACCTGCTCAGGAACAAGCTGTAAGTTCATTGAACAGACTGGATAATGAGTTTATGCAGAAAATTACGCAGATCATCGAGGAGAACATAGAGATGGAGAAGATGGATGTGGCTTTCATTGCAGACAAGATGTGTATGAGTCATTCTACCCTATATCGGAAGATTAAAGGCTTGGCAGATATGTCGGCCAATGAGTTTATTCGTAAGGTAAAGATGCGTAAAAGTGTGGAGATGTTGATATCCGGTGAATATACAATTTCAGAGATTTCCTATATGACGGGATTTAGTAGCGTGGCTTATTTCCGGCAATGTTTCAAGAATGAGTATGGGGTTTCACCTTCCGGATATGTAAAGCAGAAACAATAATAATGTATGAAGGCGCGGATTCCGCGCCTTCATACATTATTTAGTCTACCAAAGCAAAGTCCAGTTGCTTCTTCTCCAGGTTGGCACGTGCTACCTTAATAGTAATTGCATCGCCCAAGCTGTATGTGCGGTGTTTACGGCGTCCGCGCAGGCAGTAGTTCTTTTCATCAAACTCGTAATAGTCATCATCGAGGTCGCGGATAGGTATCATACCTTCACACTTGTTTTCGTTCAGCTCTACGTACAAGCCCCACTCCGTTACGCCGGAGATTACACCGTCGAATATCTGTCCCAGGCGTTCCGTCATAAACTCTACCTGTTTGTACTTCACAGAAGCCCGTTCGGCATTGGCGGCTATTTGCTCCATGTTGCTGGAATGGTCGCAGAGATCTTCGTACTTAGTTTCGGAAACACTGCGTCCGCCATCCAGGTATTTGGTGAGCAGGCGGTGTACCATCATATCCGGGAACCGGCGGATGGGGGAGGTGAAATGTGTATAGTAATCGAATGCCAATCCGTAGTGCCCGATGTTATGCGTGGAATAACGCGCTTTCTGCATGGCACGGATGGATACGGTTTCGATAAGGTTCTCTTCTTTCTTCCCTTGAATATCATCCAGTAAGTGGTTGATGGACTTGGATACATCCGTCTTCGTACCGCTGGTGCGCAGCTTGTAACCGAATCGGGCAATGAATTGCGCCAGGTTATCCAGCTTTTCCGGGTCCGGAAGATCGTGGATACGATAAGGGAATACCTTTGCTTTCTTGTTTTTCGGTACGCGACCGATCTTCTCGGCTACGGTACGGTTGGCAAGCAGCATGAACTCTTCTACCAGCTTATTGGCATCCTGGGACACTTTGAAGTAAACGCTGATGGGTTTGCCTTTTGCGTCTATCTCGAATTTCACTTCGTAGCGGTCGAAGTTGATGGCTCCGGATACGAAACGTTTTTGGCGTAATGCCTTGGCGATGGTATCCAGCATCAGGATTTCTTTCTTGAAGTCACCTTCTTTAGTTTCAATCACCTGTTGTGCTTCCTCGTAAGTGAAACGGCGGTCGGACTTGATTACCGTATGTACTACGCGTGAATCCTTCACATCTCCTTTCTCATTGATCTCGAAGATGACCGAATATGCCAGTTTCTCTTCATCGGGACGCAGGGAGCAGATGAAGTTACAGAGGCGTTCGGGAAGCATCGGGATGGTACGGTCTACCAGATAGACAGATGTGGCACGCTTTTCAGCTTCTTTATCGATGATGCTACCCTCGGTGACGTAGTGGGTGACATCGGCAATGTGCACACCTACTTCCCACAGGCCATCCTTTATTTTACGGATAGAGAGAGCATCGTCGAAGTCCTTGGCATCTTTCGGGTCGATGGTAAAAGTAGTCACATTCCGGAAGTCCTCGCGCTTGGCAATCTCTTCGGCAGAAATCTCGGCAGGGATTCTGTCCGCAGCTTTTTCTACGGAAGAAGGGTAAACGTAAGGTAAACCGAATTCGGCGAGGATAGCGTGCATCTCGGTGGTATTGTCGCCTGCTTTACCCAGGATGTCGATGACTTGCCCGATGGGGTTTTTAGCTTTGTCGGGCCATTCCACCACTTTCACGATGGCTTTATCACCTGTCTTTCCGCCTTTCAGCTTCTCTTTCGGGATAAAGATATCGTTGGCAAGTGTACGGTTTTCCGTTACGAGGAAAGCATATGAACTGCCTACTTCCAATGTACCTACAAAGGTATCGTTGGCACGTTCCAGTATTTCGATGACTTCCCCTTCGGCTTCACGACCACGGCGCTTGGCATAGAAGGAGATGCGTACTTTGTCATTGTTCATAGCGTGCGCCGAGTTACGTTCGGCAACGAATATCGGATCGCCACCACCTTCAGGAATGAAAGAGTTCTTTCCGTTGCTTTTGCGTTGGAAGGTACCCACCATTTCTACACCGTGGTTGTTCAGCTTATACTTGCTTTTATCCACTTCGGTGATGTAGTCGTCCAGCAACAGGTCACTCAGGATATCCCTGCACAACATCTTTAGGGGATGCGTGGTGAGGTGAAGTTGTTCAAATATGTATTTTAGAGACAGTACTTCGTCGGGTTTTGAATGGAAAAAATCCATTAGCGCGGCGATGAGTTCTTTTTTCTTCATCCGTTTGCCGGCTTTCTTTTCTTTGTTCTTGGTCATATATTTAAAAGTTTTTAGTTACGAGCTACAGGTTACAAGTATAAAAACTGCTACATAAGCATCGAGCCGTATGGCATTTGTAGCTTGTAGCTTGCAACTTGTAGTTAACTCACGACTACAAAGTAAACAAATAATTGCTATCAGTCGTTCAATCTACCCCCAAAATATTCTTTGTTGGTAGAAAATAACCGGTAAATTGCAGAAGCAAACCGATTTATGTACTATATTTGCAACGATTTATAAAAACGGCTGGATGATGGAACAAGCGTTGGATAAGCAAAACACCGAACGGGAAAAAGGTATTTACCGGGTGACCGTGGTGGGTAGCATTGTAAACTTCCTCTTGCTTGTGTTCAAGTTCTTTGCTGCTTTTTTCGGTCATAGTGCTGCTATGCTGGCAGATGCGGTTCATTCATTGTCGGACTTTGTCACCGACATTATAGTGATTGTGTTTGTACGCATATCTGCCAAGCCCGAGGATGAAAGCCACGATTACGGGCACGGAAAGTACGAGACATTGGCTACGGCTATTATCGGTATTCTGTTGCTGTTTGTGGGATTTGGCATTCTTTGGAGCGGTGCATCGTCCATTTATCGTTTCTTGCAGGGAGATTCTTTGCAGGAACCGGGTATCCTGGCGCTGGCAGCAGCGTTGATATCCATTGTTTCAAAGGAAGTTCTTTATCGCTATACAGTATTCAAGGGGAAGAAATTGAACTCACAGGCGGTGATTGCCAATGCGTGGCACCACCGGAGTGATGCACTTTCTTCCATCGGTACAGCTATCGGCATTGGTGGCGCTATTTTGCTGGGCCCCCATTGGCGGGTACTCGACCCGATAGCGGCAGTGGTGGTGAGCTTCTTTATAATAAAAATCTCTATCCGGTTGCTTATACCTTGTGTAGATGAACTACTGGAGAAATCATTGCCTGCTGAGGTAGAGGATAAAATACAGGAGACTATTTTGTCGTTTCCCGGTGTCAGTTCACCGCATCATTTGCGCACACGCCGCATTGGGAGCTATTGTGCCATCGAAGTACATGTGCGTATGGATGGTAAGATTCCTTTGGAAGAGGCACACCGGACAGCGACGGAAATAGAGAACAAGCTGAAAGAGATGTTCGGTAGGGGTACACATGTGGGTATTCATGTCGAACCGTTGAAATAGTGACAAGCGGTTAGTGATAAGTGATTAGCAGGTTTCCTGTGCTAATCACTTATCATTAAACACTAATCACTACATGCATTTGTTTAACGTAAAGAGTAACGGGTGGAAAGTATATTAATAACAGGAGCCAGTGGATTTATCGGAAGTTTCATCGTGGAAGAAGCGTTGAAGCGGAAGTTCGGCGTGTGGGCGGGTATCCGTTCGAGCAGTAGCCGGGAGTATTTGCGCAATCGCAAGATACATATCCTTGAACTGGACTTTGCACATCCCAATGAACTGCGTGCCCAACTTTCCGGACACAAAGGAACTTATAATAAGTTTGATTATATCATCCATTGTGCCGGGGTAACCAAGTGTACCGATAAACGGGAATTCGACCGGGTGAATTATTTGCAGACGAAATATTTCGTTGATACTCTTCGCGAGCTGAACATGATACCGAAACAGTTTATTTATATCAGTACGCTGAGCGTGTTCGGTCCTGTTCAAGAGAAAACTTACCAACCGATTACAGAGGAAGATTCGCCCCTGCCCAACACCGCTTACGGATTGAGCAAACTCAAAGCCGAGCTTTATCTGCAAAGTATTCCCGGCTTTCCCTATGTTATTTATCGTCCCACGGGAGTATATGGCCCGCGTGAAAAAGATTATTACCTGATGGCTAAGTCCATCAAGCAACATACGGATTTTGCGGTCGGTTTCCGTCGTCAGGATCTGACATTTATTTATGTGAAAGATATTGTGCAGGCTGTGTTCCTTGGCATTGAGAAGCAGGCATGTCGTCGTGCCTATTTCTTGGCAGACGGTCAGGTGTATCGTAGTCGTGCTTTTTCCGATTTGATCCGGAAAGAATTGGGTAATCCGTTTGTAATTCGGGTGATATGTCCGTTAATTGTGTTGAAAGTTGTATCTTTGCTCGCTGAATCCTGGGCAAAGTGGAACAAGATACCAAGTACGCTCAATTCTGATAAGTATAACATAATGAAACAACGCAATTGGCAATGTGACATCACCCCGGCTGTAAGAGAGTTGGGATTTGCGCCCCAGTATAATCTGGAACAAGGTGTAAAGGAAACCATTGCCTGGTATAAGAACGAGGGATGGCTTTAGATTTATTTAAAAAGGTAGAAACCCGGAAAGGGTTGTTTGCAGTCGAGAAGATAACACTTATATATAATTTGTTGACTTCTATTTTGATCTTGTTTCTTTTCCAGGAAATGGATCATCCTGTACAGATGTTGATTGATCGTGCCATGATTGCCGGCATGACATTCCTGTTGATGTATCTTTACCGGCTGGCGCCCTGTAAGTTCTCTGCCTTTGTGCGTATTGCCATCCAGATGTCCCTGCTCTCTTATTGGTACCCCGATACATTTGAGTTTAACCGGATATTCCCGAACCTCGACCATGTTTTTGCTTCGGCCGAACAGTGGCTGTTCAACGGACAACCGGCAGTATGGTTCTGTCTTCGTTTTCCGCAGATGTGGGTGAGTGAGCCGTTTAATATGGGGTATTTCTTCTACTATCCGATGATTCTGATTGTGGTGCTCTGGTACTTTATCTACCGTTTTCAGTACTTCGAAAAGTTATCATTCGTGTTGGTCACTTCGTTCTTTATCTATTATCTGGTTTATATCTTTGTTCCGGTGGCAGGCCCGCAATTCTATTTTCCGGCTATCGGAGATGATAATGTGGCGCAAGGGGTGTTCCCTTCCATCGGAGATTACTTCAACCATAATCAGGAGTTGCTGCCCGGACCGGGATACGATCATGGGTTCTTCTACAATCTGGTAGAGGGGTCACAGCAAATTGGTGAGCGTCCTACGGCGGCTTTTCCCAGTTCACATGTGGGTATCTCTACGATTCTGATGATTATGGCATGGCGTGGCAGTCGCTGGCTGTTTGCATGTCTGTTTCCATTCTATATACTGCTTTGCTGTGCCACGGTGTATATCCAGGCACATTATCTCATCGACTCGATTGTAGGGTTCATCTCAGCTTTCGGCCTGTATGTGGTGGTGACGTGGATGTTTAAGAGATGGTTCGCACAGCCAATGTTTAAGTAACTGTGTGATAGAATCCCCCCTTGAATATATTTAAGACAGCAACGGACTGATTGTATTGAATATCTGAAACAACTCTTCTTTCGTTTCTGCCCGTAGCATAGCGATGCGTGTATCCCGGAAATTGGGTATTCCCTTAAACAACGGACTTGCTGCCAGATGGCGGCGTACGTGTAGAATCCCTCTTCGTTCATCCAACAGATTGACGCTGTCTACTACTTCCTGACGTAATACACTCAATTTCCACTCCGCACTCAGCGGAGGCAATTCCTCGCCTGTTTCCAGATAATGCCTTACTTCCTTGAATATCCACGGACGGCCGAAGCTGGCGCGGCCTATCATGATTGCGTCTACTCCGTAAAGCTCAAAACATTCTTTTGCCCTTTGAGGGGTAGTGACATCTCCGTTACCGATAATGGGAATGTGCATCCGTGGGTTCTTCTTCACCTCACCGATAAGTGTCCAGTCCGCTTCACCGGTGTACATTTGTGCACGGGTACGCCCATGAATGGTGAGGGCGGCAATACCGCAATCCTGTAACTGCTCGGCAAGATCTACGATGATTTTATTGTTGGCATCCCAGCCCAAACGGGTTTTTACGGTGACGGGTATCTTTACGGCATCTACTACGGCACGGGTAATTTCAAGCATCTTGGGAATATTCTGCAACATACCTGCACCTGCACCCTTGCCTGCTACACGCTTTACGGGACAGCCAAAGTTAATATCGAGAATATCCGGTCGTGCTTCTTCCACAATACGTGCGGCCTCCACCATGGTCTCTGTGTCTTTACCGTATATCTGTATGGCTACGGGGCGTTCTTCGTCACTGATATTCAGTTTCTGCTCGGTTTTGCTGACGGAACGTATCAGGGCATCTGCTGATACAAATTCCGTGTACACCATACTGGCGCCAAACTTCTTGCACATCAGTCGGAATGCAGGGTCGGTGACGTCCTCCATCGGAGCTAAAAATATAGGGCGTTCGCCCAGATCTATGTGGCCTATCTTCATGGATGAATTGAACTAAATGATTATTTCGCTGCAAAAATACGGAAAAAAGCCTACCTTTGTATCATTCATTTATTTAACTATTATAGAATTATGAGAAAAGGTTTGGTTTTAGTAGTGATGTGTGTAGCCATGCTGTTTGCTGCTGCACCTTCTGTTTCTGCACAGGCTCCAAATGACGAGTACAAGGCTACATTGGAAAAAATGCTTGAATTATCCGGTTCTATGGCATCTGCAAAGGCTATGGTACCACAGATGATAGCTATGTTGAAACAACAGTCGCCTTCGGCTTCAACCGCTTTCTGGGATGGTTTCCAGAAGAAGTGGGAAACTAAATTCGGAAGTAAACTGGCGGAACTTTATGCTCCTGTTTATCAGAAGTATCTCACATTGGATGATTTGAAGAAAATCGTAGCTTTTTATGAAACACCTGTCGGAAAGAAGTTGGGTGCATCTACGCCTGCTATGATGACCGAAGGTATGCAGATCGGACAACAGTTGGGCATGGAGATTGCCACTGAACTCCAGAAAGACCTGGATGCACAGGGAAACAAATGATAATTAGTGATTTTTTTGATTTAAGTATAAATGAACCTTACTATAAAAGATTTTGAAATCATGGCACCTGTCGGCTCGCGCGAATCACTCGCAGCGGCTATCCAGGCGGGTGCCGATTCCATCTATTTCGGCATTGAGAACCTGAATATGCGTGCCCGTTCGGCGAATACTTTCACCGTCGACGACCTGAAGGAAATAGCGCATACGTGCGATGAACACGGGATGAAAAGTTATCTCACTGTCAATACCATTATTTACGACCAAGACTTGGCACTGATGCGTACCATTGTAGATGCGGCAAAAGCTGCCGGTATCTCTGCAGTGATTGCTGCGGACGTGGCTGTGATGAGTTATGCACGGCAGATAGATCAGGAAGTGCATCTCTCCACACAATTGAATATTTCGAATGTGGAAGCACTGCGTTTTTATGCACAGTTTGCTGACGTAGTGGTGTTGGCACGCGAATTGAATCTGGAACAGGTAGCCGAGATTTACCGTCATATCTGCGAAGAGAATATCTGCGGGCCAAACGGAAAACCGATCCGTATCGAGATGTTTTGCCACGGTGCACTTTGCATGGCAGTGTCCGGAAAATGTTATCTTTCACTTCACGAGATGAACCACTCGGCTAACCGTGGTGCCTGTATGCAAGTGTGCCGCCGCTCTTACACGGTACGTGATAAAGAGACGGATGTGGAACTGGAAGTGGACAATCAGTATATCATGTCGCCCAAAGACCTGAAAACCATCCATTTTATGAATAAGATGCTGGATGCAGGCGTGCGGGTATTCAAAATAGAAGGGCGTGCCCGTGGACCGGAGTATGTCCGTACGGTAGTGGAGTGCTATAAAGAGGCAATCCGTTCTTATCTGGACGGTACGTTTACCGATGAAAAGATTGCCGCATGGGATGAACGGCTGAAAACAGTATTCAACCGTGGCTTCTGGGACGGTTACTATTTGGGCCAACGCCTTGGCGAATGGACTAAGAATTACGGTTCTGCAGCTACGGAACGGAAAATATATGTAGGCAAGGGTGTCAGGTACTTCTCTAATATCGGTGTGGCAGAATTTTTGGTAGAAGCTGCGGAGCTGAATGTGGGGGATAAGTTGTTGATTACCGGTCCCACTACAGGTGCAGTGTTTACTACGCTCGATGAGGCCCGTGTTGATCTGAAACCTGTGCAAACGGTGAAGAAAGGGCAGCATTTCTCGATGAAAGCGGACAAAATACGTCCCAGTGACAAACTTTACAAGTTGGTTTCTACGGAAGAATTAAAGAAATTCAAAGGACTGGATATTGAAAAAACTCGCGGATGATTATGGAAAAATATATCTATGAGTTGGAAATGAAGGTGCGGGATTACGAATGTGACTTGCAAGGTATTGTGAATAATGCGAATTACCAGCATTATCTGGAACATACACGCCATGAATTTCTGTTGTCAACAGGTGTAAGTTTTGCCAAGTTGCATGAACAGGGAGTAGACCCGGTAGTGGCACGCATCAATATGGCATTTAAAACTCCACTAAAGAGTGGCGATGAGTTCATTTCCAAACTTTACATGAAAAAGGAAAGTATCAAGTATGTTTTCTATCAGGATATCTTCCGGAAAAGTGATGATAAAATAGCGATTAAAGCGGTGGTTGAAACGGTCTGTGTGGTGAACGGACGTTTGAGCGACAGTGAACTGTTTGATAAAATCTTTGAACCCTATCTTACTGCTAATCACTAAGCACTCTCCCACTAATCACTCACTTCCATGAACAACGATGAACGTATTTGCAGTATAGCACTTACACTTTGCCCCGGTATAGGACATATCGGGGCAAAGCGTTTAATAGACGGTATGGGTAGTGCTGCCGAAGTCTTCCGTCAGCGTAAAGAACTACCCGAACTCCTTCCCGGTGTAAGTCCTGCTGTGGTTGCTGCACTTGATAACCCCGCAGCTTTTCTACGTGCCGAACATGAGATGGAATTTGTGGAGAAGAATCGCCTGACCTGCCTTACGTTAAAAGACGAATCTTATCCTTCTCGCTTGCGTGAATGTGAAGATGCTCCGGTAGTTCTATTCTTCAAGGGTAATACTGATTTCAACCGTCTTCGCGTTATTGATATGGTAGGTACCCGTAATGCTACGGAATATGGCAAACAGTTTTGTGCAGACTTTCTTCGTGATTTATCTGCTTCCTGTCCCGATGTCCTGGTTGTGAGTGGTCTGGCTTATGGCATTGATATTCATTCCCATCGTGCAGCACTGGCTAACCATCTTTCCACAGTGGCGGTTCTGGCTCATGGACTGGACCGTATATATCCTTATGTCCATCGTAAAACAGCTATTGATATGTTAGAGAATGGTGGCCTGCTTACCGAGTTTCTAACAGAGACCAATCCCGACCGCCACAATTTCGTAAGTCGTAATCGTATTGTAGCAGGTATGAGCGATGCTACCATTGTGGTAGAATCAGCCGATAAAGGCGGTTCTCTTATTACGGCGGACCTTGCCGTAGGCTATCACCGTGATTGTTTTGCTGTCCCGGGACGCATTTCTGATGCTTCTTCAAGAGGGTGTAATCTGCTGATACGTGATAATAAAGCCGCTCTCATCCAGTCTGCCGAAGATTTTATGCAAGCTATGGGCTGGAAGCCTGCCGGAGAATCCGCTAAGCCGGAAGGTATCCAACGGGATCTTTTCCCCGAATTGAGTGAGGAAGAGGAACGTATTGTCGGCATTCTTACCCGCCAAGGAGATCTGCATGTCAATGCATTGGTAGTAGAAGCCGATATTCCCGTGAACCGTATGACTGGTTTGCTTTTTGAATTAGAGATGAAAGGTGTGGTGCGTGCACTGGTGGGAGGAGTATATCATTTATTAATGTGACCCGCCCGGAGAACGATATTTTTTTCTATCTTTGCTCCCACAACCAGTCATAATGCTATGAGATACCTGTTCCTTTGCATATTTCTATTTCTGGGAGAGCTGTCCGTAAGTGCGCAGCATATGTTCTCCCGTCAGTTTCCTTTTTTTAATCAACTCTCTTCCAATGAAATTTTCAGTATCCATCAAGATAGAGAGGGGTATTTCTGGTTAGGTACTACTAACGGACTGGCTCGCTATGACGGCTATCAATTAAACACATTCCGTACGGATTATAAAAACCAGAATCTTCTGACAGATAATGCTGTTGCTTCCATTAATGACAATAGCTTGTATGTATGGATTGGTACATGGAAAGGATTAAACTTGTATGATAAACAAACTTGCCGGATTACTCCTTTCTCTGATCCGCGACTTCTGAATAAAGCAGTCGATGCCATAACGGTTGACAATGCTGAAAATGTCTGGATAAGTGCCGGTGGGAAAGTGTACAGATGCGACTCCACTGCACACGTCATAAAAGAGTACGAACTCGGTCAGCCTCAGGAGGGATATGCCATTAGTAATATTTATATGGACCAGAGCAAGCAGCTATGGGCAGTAGGTTCGCGAGGTATATTCAGGTATGAGCCCGAAACGGATTCTTTTTTCCGTTATCCGCCACTTGGAAACGGGCATACGGCATACATCATGTTCCAGGATAAGGCAGGTAATTACTGGATAGGGACTTGGGGGGAGGGTTTGTGGCAGTTCTTCCCACATGCACAAAAAGGAGGACATTATAAGAAGCATAACATTGCCACCCCCAATTCTAAGGAAAGCGGAGTGGAATCCATTCTTTTCAGTATAGAGCAGGACAATACGTTCGGTTATCTTTGGATGCTCTCGTATGCCGGACTCCATGCATTTGAATACACGGATGAAGGAACATTGAAAAAGGTGGATATAGACCATCTGATTGATACGCACATGATGTATACCCGGATCTGTAAAGACCGGGAGGGGAATCTATGGTTGCCTTCCTACGATATGGCATACACTATTTTCTTTGATAATTCGAACATTGACAATTATCTTCTGCCGCAGTTGAAGGAAGAGATGGGTTGGGATGCCAATATCTTGAACCTCTGCCAGGGAAGTGACAGCACCATGTGGTTCAGGCAGGACCGGTACGAACTGTGTATGTACGATTTTTCACAGGATAAGTTTGCCGGCAGTGGTGTGGGTGAAGTCAATGTCATCATCAGGTCTCTTCATAAACCCGGAGTCTGGGTGAACCTGAGTCAGGCCCCGCATGTGATGAGGCTGACGCAGCGTGATATGAAGGTGCAGATAGAAGAGGACATTCATATTGGTGGGGTCACAGGGCTGGTTGAGGATAAAGATGGTAACTTGTGGATAGCCGGTTGGACGGATATGCATGTGAAACGCCCTGACGAGGATGCATTGATTGCTTCGGGTGGAGACGTTCCGGTGATGCAATTCTTAATCAGCGATGTGAAAGGTGAAGTGCTGGGAGTGTCTAATGAAAACAAGATTTACCAGTTGAATTGTGCCGGCGGGCGCATCTCCTGCGAATTGAAAGGTACCGTTTCAGCGCTTCTCGAGGGAGAAGGAGTGAATAGCGTCTGCATGGATCGGAAAGGGCGGTTATGGTTCAATACTACTTTAGGGAGAGTACTCAGATCCGATGAAACCATGAATGTTTTTGAAAACGTGCCGCTGGACGATGAAATAGATGATTGCACCATATTGGGATTACTATCGGATAAGAACAGTGTATGGATTATCACTAACAAGAAAGTCCTGCAATATAACATCGATTCGCAAGCCTATCAGAATTACTCTACTGCCGATGAAAATATCATGGTGGATGTTTTCAGGTATAAAGCCATCAGCCTGGACGGATGGGGCGGACTTTACGTAGGTGGCCACCGCGGTTTCATACATATCCGGCCCGAGGGGGCAGGCCCGGCGAATAAGGTTCGTCCCACTTTGCACATCACTGATGTCAAGGTAGAGGACAGGAGCATCTTCTTCAGTGGAGAATCCGGTTCGGAGGCGAATACGATACGTAAGATATTCCTGAACCCGAACGACCGCAATATCGAGATCTTCTTCTCACCACTGGTGTACGCACTGAATGCGCATCATCGCATAGCCTATCAGTTGGATGGGGTGGATCATGGCTGGATTTATGCGGATCCGAGCCGGGCTTCCGCTTTCTACAACCACTTGCCGAAAGGAACTTATAAACTACGTCTGAAGCTGGAATACGAGCGGGGCAAATGGACTGAAGAAGAAGTGCTGCTAACCATCGTAAAAGAACCTGCGTTTTATGAGACCTGGTTTGCCTATCTTATTTACGTTATTTTGATCGGGCTCTGCTTTTATACTGTGATCCGGCTTTATATGCGCCGTATCAAGCTGAAGAGTGAAGTCAGGTTGCAGGAAGAACTGACGCGGACAAAGCTGACTTACTTCACCAATGTTTCTCATGAGTTGCTGACACCGCTGACCGTCATATCCTGCATATCAGATTATCTGGACCAGAAAGCACCTGCGGTGCAGCAACAGTCTGCCATGCTGAAAGCCAATGTGGACAAACTGAAGCGATTGATACAACAAGTACTCGACTTCCGTAAGATGGATGTGGGAAAACTCAAACTGAATGTTTCGGAGGGTGATATCCGCGAATTTGTTCTGAATATCTGCCAGGTAAACTTCCTGCCGCTTGCGGAGAAGAACCATATAGCCTTAGAAACCCGCATGGACATGGAAGAACTGTATGGCTACGTGGATTTTGATAAGTTGGATAAGATATTGCATAATTTATTGTCCAACGCCATCAAATATACACCGGAAAACAAACGTATAATTGTTGATATGCAGATAGTCGAAGAAGCGGAACATAAGATATTGGTGCTGAAAGTAAAAGATGAGGGTATCGGAATTTCCGGAAAAGAGCTGGAACAGATTTTCACCCGCTTTTACCATAGCAGAAACCGGGGAATCGAATCGAATGGAATAGGTCTTTCTCTGACAAAGGATCTGGTGAACCTGCATCATGGCAATATCACTGTGGAAAGTGTTTTGGGACAAGGTTCCTGTTTCACGGTAAAGCTTCCGGTTGATAAAGAGAGTTACTCCCCGGATGAACTGGTTGATGAAACGATGGTTCTACAGACAGGAGCGGATGAGATGGCTATGGTGGAAGATGATGCATCGGCTGACGATGCGGATAAACCCGCTCTTTTGCTGATTGATGACAATACGGAGTTGTTGTCCATCATGAAAGAGATGTTCAGGGAGCGGTATGTGGTATTTACAGCCGCAGACGGACAGCAGGCGTGGGACAAGTTAACGGGCAATGAGGTGGATGTGATAATCTGTGACGTCATGTTGCCTGATGTCAATGGCTGGGAACTCTGCACCCGTATAAAGGGCGATGTGCGTTTTAATCACATACCTGTTATTATACTTACTGCTAAGAATGGCATTGACGACCGTATTGCCAGCTATGAAGCGGGTGCCGACGGATATATCGCTAAACCGTTCGAGTTGAGAATACTCTTTGCCCGGGTGGATAATCTGATACGATCCTCGCGGATGCGTCAGGCGGCGTTCCGCAAGGAGGAAAATATCAACTTGGAAGGCTTGACGTACCCATCGGCCGATAAACAGTTCCTGCAGTCTATTATGGACAGCATCGAGCAGCATCTGGAAGAATCTGAGTTCGATCTGGAACAACTTTCTACGGAGATGGGAATGTCCAAATCTACCCTTTACCGCAAGATAAAGTCCATAACGGGCCTGACTCCTCTGGATTTTGTGCGGAATGTGAAGATGAAACGTGCCTGCATGATGTTGCTTGCCCGGACACAGAATATATCTGAAGTGGCCTATGCCGTGGGCTTCAGTACTCCCAAATACTTCACGAAGTGTTTCAAAGAGGAGTTCGGCATTACACCGAGTGAGTATCTGCAGAAAAACACTCCTTAATTTACTGTTTGCAGCGCATATATATCCTACGTGCCCGGCATATATATCGGATGTGCAGGATATATATACCGGACGTGTTGGATCTATATATCCTGCATGCTGGATCTATATGCGCTGTATGTAGGGTATACAATCCTTTCATTTGGGGATACAAACGTCTTATGAAAGATTTGTATCCTCTGAATAAGCGATTACTGTATCTTCCTTTTCAAAAAATATGCCTTGATTTGTTTGCAAATAACCAAACTTAAATCAAAACATAGTTATGAAGAACTTCAGTATCCGTCATGGAAAAACATTCAGAGGCAAATCTGTCTTATTACTTACCTTATTTACATTGGGAAGCGGGCTTTCTTCTCTGTCCGCACAAACCGTAGTTGTGACCGATCAAGTGTCAGCCCAACCTACTACCGACCGTATCGTACCTTTCCGTCTTAGTGAACAGGGGGTGGTTCGCCCCGTAGAATGGGGATTGGATACAGCCTGGGAAGATGAGGGCAATATGCGTCGTGGCACAGCGTTCATGGAACAGGTGGATTTGGTACGCGTTTCTTTCCGCCCCACCGACCCCATTGTGGATGGAGATTTGGGAGCAGATCAGAAGGAACATATACAAAAACGTCTCAAGTTGTTGACTTTTACTAATCCCGATGCCAAGCTGACTATCAACAGCGATCACCCTAAAATAGATCCTTCTTATAAAGGTAATGCTCAGGCCTGGGCTCAGATGATGGACTTACATACCCGTTATTTCCAGGAGGGAGGGCGAAAAGTTGTTTCCGTGGCTCCATTTAATGAACCGGATTACGTCTATACAGGGCAAGGCACCCGGGAAGATTTCTACAATATTGCCAATGAACTGAAGAAAAATCCCCTTTTCGATAATATCCGTATTTGTGGAGGTAATACGCTGAACTGCGACGAAGCCCTTCCTTGGTACAACTTTCTGAAAGACCGTCTGGATGAAGGAAATACTCATCAACTGGCTGGTGGATTCGATGGGTATGCCGGTTTCTTTGAAGCGGTTCGTAAAGATGGCAAGCATGCCACGGCCGATGAGATGCATAATGTCATGGAAGCTATGGTCGGGTTGGAATATGGCTTGCAAACAGGTATCTGGTGGGGAAGTGCGGAGTATGCCCGTGGTGAGTTCTGTAAAACCAGTCGTGGTGAGCGTCTGGCATATGCCGAACATCGTCCTAACTGGACGGCAGCATCCGTATACCGTGCTCCCGATGGTAAAGTGCAGGCTTTCGGCGGAGTTTCCGAACGTCAGGCTACGACAACAAGCTACCGGTTCCTTTCAAAAGAGAAAGATGTATTCTTTGATGGTTATGGTCCACAACGTGAATTTGTTTTGGAAATGCCGGGAGGCACCGGTTATGGAACAGAAGATCAGAAAAATGCCGAACGGGTAGTAAACATTACCTGGGGAGAAGACGTACAGCCGGCTGTTAACGGTTTGTATGTACTGGTCAATCGGGAGAGCCAGCGGGCGATTGAAATAGCCAATGGCTCTACACAAGCGGGAGCAAACGTTAAAACAGGAAAATACAGTAACTCCAAGACCTATCAACAATGGTATGTCCGTCCGGTTTCCGATCGTATTGGTGGTGATTTTAGTTACTTCTATATCACTTCCTACAGTTCCGGCATGTCGTTTGATGTATGGAACTGGTCGATGGAAGACGGTGGAAATATTGCAATTTATGGGGTAGGCAATGGCAGTAATCAACAGTGGGTTCTGGAATATGCCGCAGATGGATGGTTTTATATCCGCAGCCGTCACAGTGCCCTCTATCTGGAGGAGGTCAGCTACAATGTACAGCAAGGTCTGAAAGACGGTTCTGCCCAACAGCAATGGCGATTGATTCCTGCTTCGGTTGCCAGTATTGAATTCAAGGATCTGACTATGCCAACCGGGTTGACAGCAGAAGGACAATCCGCCTCTGTATTGTTGAAGTGGAACAAACAAGCTGATGCTACCGGATATACTGTGCTGCGTTCGGAAACCTCTGGTAGTGCTTATGAGATAATTGCACGTGATGTGAAAGAAACCATCTTTGTAGATCATAAGACTCTGACAGGAAAAACCTATTACTATACCGTGAAAGCGAATGATAATTGCCTGAACAGTTCACCTAAATCTCAGGAGGTTTCTGCAGTTACTGCGGGTGTGCATGCTTTGGTGGCATATTATGCCTTTGATGAAGACCTGACGGACGGAACAGAAAATCTGAATCATGGTGCATCCCTGAAGAAAATGTCGTTCACGGATGGAAAGCAGAATAAAGCAGTTCGTCTTGATGGTTCAACGTCATTCGTGCAACTGCCTACGGATATTGCCAATCATCAGAACTTGACTGTCGCTACTTGGGTGAAGTGGGATGGTGGAGCAGACTGGCAGCGTGTCTTCGACTTTGGAAACGGTGAAGATCAATACATGTTCCTGACTTATAGTTCCAATATACAATCCTTGCGTTTTGCAATGAAAGACGGCGATGAAGAGCAGTCCTTGGAAACAGTTCTGCCTTCTCCCATACGGGTTGACAATTGGGTGCACCTGGCGATTACAATCGGGGATACGGAAACCCGGATTTATGTAAATGGGGAACTTGCTGTTTCATCCGGAGATATTACCATTCGTCCGGTTGATATAAAACCTTGTCTGAACTATATCGGACGCAGCCAGTTTGCAGGTGACCCGATGTTTAAAGGGAGTATTGATGATTTCTGTGTCTATAACTATGAATTGTCGGGTGAAGAAATACAGAAGGTTGCCCAGGGAGAAACGGTGGGTATCAATACACCACAGATTTCCGGAAATGAATGGTTTGTCGGGCCTTTGCCTGCCGATCAGCAGTTGCAGGTAACTTACAAGTCTGCCCAGTCTTCCGGCCGCATATCTTTTTATATTTATAGTATGCAGGGTACGGTAGTCCTTTCTCGTGAAGTAGCGACCGGTTCCGGTATTACTACACTCGATGTATCCGGTCTTCCTACAGGCTTGTATCTGTTGAGGCTTGTTGATGGTAATCGGTCGGCTACGCGCAAATTTACGGTGAAGCACTAAGGGAACTCCTCTTTTCGTTGTGAATACCTTTGTAAAGAGACTGTTCATTTTCTTGCAAAAGAAATGAACAGTCTCATAATGACATCTATTCAATGGTCAGGTAGGCACATTCCAGACACAACTGTCTTTGAGCAATGTCTTTTTTTGCTTACCTTCTACACGGATTACATTTTCCCCGGGGAATAACATAATGTTGTCCCATATTATTCGATTGATTTCGTCTTTTTTTCTTTTTCCGATTTTCTTTTCATTAATATATAAAGTTGCTTCCTCCAGGTTGGTATATACTTTGATTTGTACCTGTTTGTCGGTTCGTTCTGTAAATCTCCGGCTTGAAATATAAATCATGGGTTCCGGAGTCCAGTTTGCTTTGTAAAAATAGAAAGCATCCTTCTTTGTTTTACGATCATAGGTGATTAATCCTTTATCATTGATGCCGTCCGTATCTCCTTCTTTTCTGATAGTTGATTGAAAATCAGCAAATACCCAGATGTATTTTCCCCACATAAACGGACGTTCTGCAAATGCTTTCCAGCTTCCCTCGTGGCATACGTTTTGCCATTCTTCGGGATGGAAGTGTCCGTCAGCTTTGTTGTCTGGGCTTAATGGCCATTGATGATGGTGAATGCTGGCACCGGCTCCATACTCCGATATGCCTACCGCCTGATTGTCGGGGTTGTTCTTGGCACTATCAAAGAAGTTTCCGGCATTATCGGCTGAGCCACCATACCATCCGGCGTATTTATTCCATGCAACTACATCTGAACAGTTTCGGTAGTATTTCTGATCTGCACAAGAAGCTATCGTTGTCAGGCGTGAGGGGTCCAATGCTTTATACATTCTATTCAACTCCTTGGTAAAAGGTTGCGGATCATCATAAGTCATCAGGATCTCATTGAATATCCCCCAGAAACAAATGGATGGGTGATTGAATTTCTGGTAAACCAACTCTTTCAAGGTCTGGCGTGCATTGTTTTCAAAAGCTTCAGTATGCAGATAGCCGGCAAAATCATATCCACCCGGGCCACACATGGCGATTTCTGTCCATAATACAATGCCGTTTTCGTCGCAGAGATTATATATCGGTTCGGCATGTGGATAATGGGTTAACCGCATAGACGTTGCCCCTACTTCATTTATTAAATTCATATCAGTTTCATAATCTTCACGTGTCAGGGCACTGCCTTTTCCTTTTACATCTTCGTGGATACAAAATCCATGTAAATCCAGATGTTTTCCATTAAGATGAAATCCTTTTTGGGGATCTACCGAAAAGTAACGAAAACCGGTTCTTTGCGTTACTTTATCTATCAGTCTTTCATTGTCATATAGCTCTACTGATACCTTATATAAATAAGGATTTTGTTTGCCATTCCATAAATGTGGCTTCGCTATTGTAAAAGGCTGTTTTATTGTTTCGCCGGAAATTGTAGTTTCCTGAGCACCAACAATCTGATTGTCGGCATCCAAGATCGTTGTTTTCAGTCGCAACCCCGGTTTTAATTCTTTTAATGAGAGAATACTTTCTACTGTAATGTCAGCCATCTCATTTGAAACCTTATTCTGGTGGATGAACACACCGGGTGAAGCATAAAATAAAGGAGAGATACAATTCTTTTCCGTAATAATCAGATGACATGGGCGGTGTATTCCGCCGTATACATTGAAATCGCCACTGATGGGTAAGACGTCTGTTCGGAATGCATTACTTGCCCATACCTCTATTTTATTATTTCCCTGTTTTACATAGTCTGTGATCTCCAGGCAGAAAGCGGTATAGCCACCTAAATGTGTACCTACTGTTTTACGGTTCACAAATACATTAGCGGCAGAATTTACTCCTTCGAAATAGAGGAAAAGTCGCTTGTTATTCATTGTGGAAGTTACTTCCAGATCGCGTCGGTAAATCATCATTTCTCTATTATACGAGGAAGTACCCTCAATGTACTGTGCATTCCATGTGTGAGGCAATGTAACCGAAGTTAGCGGAGCATTTTTCTTTCCTTCCGTAATTGGTTTGTAGCCCCAATCCTTATTTAATAAGATTGTGGTGCGAGGGCTGCTTTCTTCTGGTGAGGCATAGGCTCCATGAGTCCAGACACAGACCAAACCTAAAAATAGCAATTGATGTATCTTCATATTCATAAAATTAGTTTGTGAGTCAAAAGTAGGGTCTTGATCTTTATCAGATTCGTAATATCGTACGAAAACAGGTATTTCCGGACGATATTACGATTTTTGATATTGTTTGAGTGATGCCTAATGCATATATTTGCCTTTGTTTAATATCAAATACAATTATGAAACTCACGAGAATTTTATTATTGATCAGCCTGTTTGCTTTTTTGTTTCTCACATCAGCTTATAGTGATGTATCCATTCGTTCATGGCAAATGAGTACTAAGAATGGATTGACCAATAATTCTGTCAGAAGACTCCATCAAGATGCATATGGTTTTGTCTGGATTGGTACGTTCAATGGGCTTCACCGCTTTGACGGTAATAATATTGTCCTATACCAACCTACGCCCAAGGATAGCATTACGCTATCGGACCACCGGATAGATAAGATTGAAGAAGACGGGAAAGGGTATTTGTGGATCGGTACGAGTAATGAGCGTATCAGCTGTTTCGATATTAGGCAGGAACGTTTTGTGGATTTTACCGGGAACGGTACTTTTAATACAGCTTACAACCATATTTTTGTTGATTCACGCAAGGATGTATGGCTGTGGAATAGCTGGCAAAATGGTTGTTTACATGTACATGAGGAAGAGGGGCGGTTCACTTCGCAGAAATATGATATAAAGAATGGAAATCTCCATAATGACCGGGTGACTTCATTGAAAGAAGATCAGAATGGTAATATTTGGATCAGTACCCGCAAAGGGATAACATTAGTACAAAATGGGAAATCCCGATTGATTAAAGGCCAATATAATCCGGTTAAGATATTCTTCCATAAGAATCAGGTATATATTGTAACACGGGATGGAGTGATTGCCCGTTATTCTCCAAAGGAAGATGCCATGGTGGAAGTGGCCCGTGTCGATCCGCCTAATAATAAATATATATCTACTGCCCTTCAACGTGAGAATGAATGTTGGATATTTACCAACAATCAGACTTTGATCTTTGACTTTGATACGCAAAGAATACGTATGTCAACAGAAATTACCATACCTTTTGCTCTTACATTTACTGACAATGGTGGGAATTATTGGGTATTCAACGGAACTGGAAACGTATGGTTTTTCCCTAAATATGCAAAGCAATCCGTTAAACTTTTTGCATTTATGTCTCCCGAAACTCTTAAATTGATAGATAGAGAGCGCTATTACGTATGGCAGGACTCAAGGGGGCTATTTTGGATCACAACTTACGGTAATGGTCTTTTTGTTTATAATCCAGTGACAAATGAACTCGACCACTTCGCTGCATACCAGACAAATAACGTGATAGACTCGGATTTCCTATATTATCTTATGGAAGATTCAAATGGTGATATCTGGGTAGGATCTGAATATGGAGGGCTTTACCATTTGTCTGTTATGGGTAATGGCTTTTCTAAAATAAAAACAGATAAAGTATCTCCCGGGTTCTTTACCGGTCAAATCAATGAAATCTCTCCAGCCGGTGAAGGGAAATATTGGGTATCTAATGGTAATGGTGAATTGCTTCTGTATAATCAGACATTTGAGGAATGTATTCGTAAGGAGACTTATCCTGCTAATATACATGCTATTCGATATGATTCAAAGGGAAGTATGATTGTTGGAAGCAATGGTAATGGCATACGAATCGGTAACCGTTGGTATAAAGAGCAAAATACTGATGCTGCGTTAACAAAAGTAGGTTATATCGGCTTTCTGCCTCAGACAAATGCTCCTGTTCATGTGTCCGATTCTCCATCCAGTAACTATATCAATACACTGTATACCGATGATAAAGACAGGATTTGGGGAGGAACATGGGGAAAAGGACTCATACTGATCAATGAGAAAAACAATCAACCTGTTTTTCAGTCTTTTCTGTATAAAGAGGATATTAATGCCCGCCAGATACATGCTATTTGTGAAGATAGAATGGGTTGGATGTGGGTGGGTACCATGAGTGGGCTGTACAAGTTTCATCCTGATTCCTTGATTGCTAATCCTGAGAAATTTTATTTTTTCACCAAGAAGAATAGTTCGTTATGGGACGATGATATCGTAGCTATTTATGAAGATTATGCCGGAAATGTTTGGTTAGGAACTTCGGGTAGTGGGGTAAGTGTGCACGTTCCATCCAATGATTCTCAACAGTTAAACCTGACTCATTACAATACGGCTGATGGTCTGTCGTCCAATGAAATCAGCGCTTTTATAGAAGATGATAAAAACAAATTGTGGATTTCTACAAAAAATGGTCTGACTTGTTATACACCTGAGACTAAAACCTTTGATAAGTTCTACCTTTCTTCAACACCTAAAGGAGATATGTATACTTCTGCTGCTTGTCGGGGAGAAAACGGGCAATTATTATTTGGAACAAATGATGGCATTATATCTGTTTATCCCGACGAAATACTCAAGAAACATACGGCTAATAAACCGCTATTTACTTCCTTGTTTGTAAATGGCATTTTAGTTAATACGAATAGTCCGGATGCCATTCTTTCCAGAGGAATCACTTACTACGATCAGATTAAACTTGCATACGACCAAAATACCTTTACTCTCCAGTTTTCTAACTGCGAGTTCTTTGAACCGGGCAAGTCATATTACTCTTATAAGTTAGAGAATTATGATGATACATGGAGTGAACCGTCCGATGTTAACCAAGCATCTTACAAAAACCTTTTGCCCGGCAATTATACTTTCCGGGTACGTGCCTGTAACAGTGTCGGTGTTTGGAGTGAAGAAGAAGGTGTACTCTCGTTAACAATTACCCCTCCTTTCTGGAAAACGCCTTGGGCATATCTAATTTATACCTTGTTATCTCTTGCATTCATATATCTTGTTTACCGCATCATTCATAAATTTATAGCTCTGCGTCAGCATGTGCAAATAGAACGTAAACTTACAGAGTTCAAATTACAATTCTTTACGAATATCGCACATGAGTTCCGGACTCCTCTAACGCTTATACATGGAGGCATCGAAAAGTTGGAGCTTATCGGTGATCTTCCTGACAAAGCTGTACAGCCTGTAAATTCTATTCGAAACAATAGCAGGCGGCTAATGCAGTTAATTGAACAACTTCTAATGTTTCGCAAAATACAAAAGAATAAATTGGGGTTGGCTTTGGAAGAGACTGACGTTATCGCTTTTATCAAGGAGATTTTTCTTACCTTTTACGATTCGGCTGTGTCCAAGGATATTATTTACCGTTTTCTTCCTTTCGAAAATAACTATACAATGTATGTTGATAAAGGCTTTCTGGATAAGATAATGTACAATCTGTTATCCAATGCTTTTAAGTTTACTCCGAATGGTGGCAGTATCAACTTGCATGTATCTGCCGATAAGGAGAACGAGAAACTGATAATTCAAGTGAAAGACTCAGGCATTGGTATTCCTAAAGAGAAACAGGACCAATTGTTCACCCGCTTTGCCCAGATTAATCCGGCCAGTAAGAGCTTTGGCATCGGGCTGCATTTAACCCACGAACTTATACTGGCACATCATGGTAGTATTGAATATGCCGAAAATGAAGAACGAGGTTCCATATTTACTGTTCGCTTACCTTTATCCGAAAAAGTCTATCCGAAAGAAGATTTTGTTACGGTTGCCTCAGTGGTGACGGATAATAGCAAACAGGCTTCGTATATGAATAATGCAATAATGAAGCATTCCACTTCTGTTCCTCTGAATAATATTAAGTTGTTGATTATAGATGACGATGAAGAGATACGCGAATATATTCAGGGTGTTATGAAGAACTATTTCCTCACCACTACTGCATCCGATGGGCAGGAAGGTTTGGAGATGGTGGAAAAGTTCTGTCCCGATATAATACTTTGTGATGTACTTATGCCCAACATGACCGGATATGAGTTCACCCGGCAACTTAGAAAAGATAAGAGAACGAGTCATATACCTGTTATTCTTTTAACTTCGTTGTCTGAAGAGGAAGACAAACTTAAGGGATATGAATCCGGTGCTGATGCTTATATCACTAAACCTTTCAGCATCCGGCTTTTACTGGCGCGTATTATCAACATTATGGAACAGCGTAGTGAACTGAAAGAAAAGTTCAGTAAAGACGATATGAATCCCACTAAACTGATACTCTTTTCTAATGACCAGGATAAGAAGTTTCTCGATCGTATGAATACTATTATTGATCATAATCTGGCTGATCAGGAATTTGATGTAGATGCTTTTGCTATGGCTATGGGGTATAAACGAACTGTTTTTTATCAGAAAGTAAATGCTATAACTGGTAAAACCCCTAATGAATATTTGCGTGATGCACGCCTTAAAAAGGCTGCGGAATTATTGTTGGATGATCGTTTGAATGTGGCAGAAGTAGCCTATCAGATAGGTTTTACTGATCCGTCTTATTTTAGTAAATGTTTTAAAACCTATTATGGTGTGACCCCTTCATGTTTTCAGAATAGAAAAAGTGATTGATTAGTTTATAGTATCCTCAGTTGACAAAATATGCAATATGTCAAATTGATCTTCCTTCATTCTTAGTTAGCACCTTCTTATTTTCAGAACGAGAAAAAATGAGAAGGTGTTTTTTTATTTCCAATACAAGAAGATTTATACCGAAAATCGTTCATATTCTGGTAATTCCGAATCCTGAACGATTTTACTTATTCTTTTCTGTATTGTGGAGTAGATTTGTGCATCTAAAATTAAAATAAATAGTAACCCAAATTAATTAAAACTTATGAAAACACATCTGACTAAGTTGTTTGTCTTTCTCCTTTTCTTGGGAGTAGCAAATATCGCCAATGCCCAGAACAAAATTGAAGGGCAGGTAGTAGACTCAACAGGAGAAGGGATAATCGGTGCTAATGTAGTGATACAAGGAACTACTCTCGGAGGTATTACCGACTTGAATGGAAACTTTATGATTACAGGAGCTCCGGATAAGGGGACTCTTGTTGTTTCCTTTATCGGTTACCAGAAACAATCTCTTCCTATGAATGGTAAAACCTCTTTCCGAATTGTGTTACAGGAAGACAGTGAAGTTTTGAGTGATGTTGTAGTTGTGGGATATGGTACACAGCGAAAAAAAGACTTAACGGGTTCCGTAATTCAAGTCAAGCCTAACGATCTGAAAATGGTCACTACAAGTAATCCTTTACAAGGATTGCAAGGTCGCGCGCCGGGAGTGTCGGTTATGACTGATAACCGTCCGGGAGAATCGCCAACGATGCGTATCCGTGGTTCTGGTTCTATCAGTGCCAGTAATGATCCCCTATATGTAGTCGATGGTTTTCCATTAATGAATGGTTCCATTTCTGAGATCAATGCCAATGATATTGCATCAATTGAAATCCTGAAAGATGCATCAGCAACAGCTATTTATGGTTCGCGTGGTGCAAATGGGGTTGTCATCGTAACAACAAAAACCGGAGCAAAAGATACTAAGAATTTGTCCGTCAATGCAAGTTTTGGCATTCAGACTCCTGGGCGGTTAGTAGAGACGATGAGCCATGATCAATTCGTTGACTTTATCAATACAGCGTATACGAATGCCAAAGGGCGGCCAGTTTACACAAGTGATAGTCCGGCTCCTAATATTCATACAGACTGGCAGGATGAGATCATAAAAAATAGTTCTGCTGTACAGGATTATAATATCTCCATTGATGGTACGGCGGGAAGTACACAATATCTCTTATCGGGTGGAATGTTTTTACAAGATGGACTATTGCCTAAATCAGGCTTCGATAAGTATACTTTCCGTAGCAATTTGCAGCATAAGTTCAATAAATTCCTAACTATTGGAAGCCATATGCAATTTTCTTATATGGAAAAAGAGTCGGCTGGCGGATCAAACACGACAGGTGATTTGAGTTCTGTATGGAGAGCCGGTTGGCCAACTTTGCCTATTTATAATGAAGATGGTTCGTATGCGGTTCCTGCTCAGAATTCGGCAATCTCTGGATATTTCTCGGATGACAATAAGTGGAATCCTGTGTGGAATATGCAACAAACCACCAATACCAAAACAACCAGTCGCATTTTAGGTGATGTCTATGCAGAAATCCAGATAATGAAGAACCTTACATTCAAAACCAATTTTGGTATTGACCTTTCTAACGCGAGAAGTTATAACTATACAACTTCTCAAATGACTAACTCTTCTGGTACAGGTAGTGGAGGAAATGGTTATACTAAATCCCTGAGTCGACTTACAGAGAATATTCTGACCTATTCTAATGTTTGGAACGATCACCGTTTTAGTGCAACAGGCGTGTATTCATGGCAAGACTATGTGTATGAAGACATGTCAATGAGTGGAAAAGGCTTTGCCAATGATGAAACCGGAGCTTGGGATATGGAGTTGGCTGATCGCGAGTCAGTCAGTTATAAAAGTACTAAATATGATAATACACTCATTTCTTTTACCGGGCGTTTCACTTATTCATTTAAAGATAGATATCTGCTTACAGCTACCGCCCGTTATGATGGTTCCTCCCGATTTGGAGCAAATAATAAATGGGGATTCTTTCCTTCCGTTGGTTTGGGCTGGCGTGTAAATGAAGAAGCTTTCCTTGCTGATAATAAAGTAATTACAAATTTGAAGTTACGTGGAAGCTATGGGATAACTGGTAATCAGGAGATTGGTAATTATAAATCGTTGGCACAGTTAAAGCAGAAACAATATATATATAATGATGCTCTTATGAAAGGGTTTTATGAAACAGTTGGTAACCCCAGTTTGAAATGGGAACGTACTAAACAGTTTGACATTGGGTTTGATTTATCGTTGTGGGACAGGGTACATCTTAATGTGGACTATTATTCAAGAATGACAAACGATCTTTTGTACGACGTACCTATTCCGTCCACATCAGGTTTTGCAACCATTCTTAGTAATATCGGTAAAGTGAGTAATAAGGGTTTTGAGGTTGCTTTTAGTGGACGTGTACTGGATCTGAAAGACTTCAAAATAGATGCTACGGTTAATATCACCAAAAACAAGAATAAAATAGAGGAACTCTATAATGGCGTTAAATCTATAACGGTATTATCCGGGTTGGAAATCAGCAAATACTTGAGAACGGGTGAATCATTGCTATCTCTTTATGGATTGAAATCTGAAGGCATCATTAAAACTGAAGCACAATTAGCGGAATATCAAAAAATAGTTCCGACTGCCAGTTTGGGTGATGAAATGTATGCTGATACAGATGGAGACAAAGCTATCACAGCTAAAGATGTTGTTAATATTGGAGATACTGAACCGGATTTCTTTTATGGTATTGGCCTGAATCTTGAATATAAGAAACTTCGTTTAGATATTTTGGGACAGGGAGCTCATGATTATGCAGCCATGGGATATAATCATAGCGATGTAAGTGGATTACATGGTTACGGATCATCGTCTAATTATTTGTTAGCTGCCGAAAATCAAACCAGCAATCGCCAATATATACCTTCGAAGTATGCTTATGAGCGTATGTGGAGTTCAACAAATCCGAATGGGAATTTTCCTCGTGCAGGAGCTTCAAATGTTTATTTGTCGGATCGCACGAATAGTGGTTGGTATTACTTCGTGATTAAAAGTATTGCACTTTCTTATGATTTCGGAGCTGATCCTATCAAAGGTATTAAAGGTATCAAGGGTTTAAATGCTTATATCAATGCTCAGAATTTCATCACTTTTTCTAATCAACGTGGGTATAATCCAGAGAATGGTGATATGAGCAATCCATGGATCAAAACTATTAGTATTGGCATTAATATCAAATTCTAAACATGAACTATTAAATCAAAAAGTATGAAATCATTATATTTAATCATATCGTCTGATAAAAAGAGAGTCGGGCATAATTGTTTTTGGCATAAGACAGTAGGGGCATTACTGATTTTGGTAATGACGCTTCCCATATTCAATAGTTGTACGAATTTGGATGAAAGTCCATATACGTTTATTGATCCGGGAAACTTTTATAAAACAGAGGAGCAACTAAATGCAGCATTGGTTGGTGTATATGCTCAATTCCGTTCGTTTTCCTCTAACTGGGAATTGATATATCAGTTAGAGATTATGACTGAGCATTATGCGCCGGGACATACCAAACAAAATTCGAAAGAACTGAATGCTTGGCAGAATGTAAATCAATCCACTACCTATAATTTCCAGATATGGGATTCGGGATATGATTTGATTAATCGTGCAAACGTTGTTTTAGGTCGTGGTGCTGGTGTGGATATGTCCGAACAGTCCCGGGAAAGAATTTATGCACAAGCTCGTTTTATGCGTGCATATACAATGTTCACTATGCTTCGGATTTATGGAGGACTTGCTATTCCGGAATCCTTTACTTCCAGTCTGGATGGGTTGGAAATTCCAAGAAAGAGTGTTGAAGAAACGTATAGCTATATTATTTCCGATTTAGAGTATTGTATTGAGAAACTGCCTACTCGTTCGGAGTGGGGAAATTCGAACTTGTATAGAGCAAGTAAGGGGGCTGCGCAAGCCTTGTTGGGAGATGTTTATCTTACTCGTGGTTGCATGAACGGAAATAATACTACTGATTTTCAACAAGCCAAGAAATATCTGGGTGATGTGATTACTTCAGGACAGTACGAATTGCTTCCTGATTATAAGGACTTATGGTACTGGTATGCAGAAGAAAAAGCCAAGAACAATAAGGAGTCTTTATTTGAGTGCCAGTTTGGAGTTAATGCCCACAATGACTTGCATCTTTACTTTGGTGTAATGGATACGCAGAAAGCATTGGGAAGTATGCAATACCACCGTGCAGCCGTTTCGCATCAAGCTTACTTTTCATATGCCCCGAATGATGCACGCCTGAACTGTATGTTGACTGAATACTTGACGGATTCGGGTGAAAAACGTTATTGGGCTCCGGAAAACAAAGGGGCTTATGGTGGCGTAACAGGTGGTTGGCTGACCTCCGGACCAGGTAATGTGAAGTTTTACGATCGTACGGAGGCATCATTTGCTAACAGATGTGCGAAGACTAATTTTGTTCTGATCCGCTATTCGGACGTGTTATTGAATTATGCTGAAGTTGAAAATTACTTGAATGGCCCCACAGCGGATGCTTATGAGAAGTTGAATGAAGTGCACACCCGTTCATTGCCGGAAGAAGTAACAGCAGGGCTTTCGAAAGAAGATTTTGATGAGGCTATTTATAAGGAAAGAGGTTGGGAGTTGTTAGGTGAAGGCCAATTGTATTTTGATGAACTTCGCACTAACCGCTTAGGTAAGAACGTATATGAACATGTACGGAAGTACTATGATTTGGGATACTATCTTTATGCTAAATTGCTGTTCGTTCCACAACAATCATTCCTGTGGAAAATCCCGCAAACGTCATTAGACTCTAATCCGGCCCTGGAGCAGAATCCTGATAATGTATCGGATCCTAAGTATCCACTTTAATAATTAAATATGAGAACATTTTTCATTATACTCTTATTCATACTTAGTCCTGTATGGGTTATTAGCCAGGAAGTCCCCACCCGCAATGAGGTGGGGGCCTCCCGGTTACCGGATACGATTGCCCCTATTGTGGCCCCATTCAATATGCCTCAATTGGTTCCTCCCATGTTTCCGGATCGTACAGTCAGTATAACTGCTAAAGGAGCTAAACAAGGAAAACTTAGTACCTCTGCCATACAGAAGGCTATTGATGAGTTGAGTCGTAAAGGGGGAGGTACAGTGGTTGTGCCGGCAGGGAAATGGTTCGCCGGTAGAATAACATTGAAAAGTAATATTAACCTGCGGTTGGATGAGAATGCCGAGCTTCATTTCAGTGGTGAGATCAAAGATTATCTGCCGGTTGTGTTCACTCGTAATGAAGGTATCGAGATGTACTCTCTTGGTGCATTGATATATGCCAATGGAGCTGAGAATATAGCCATTACAGGTAAAGGTAAATTGATTGGTCCGGGAAACAAATGCGAAATATTTCGCGAGCATAGACTGGAAACGTCTATTGAATATTTTGTTCCGGATACCATCCCAACCGAAAAGCGAATATATGATGGTAAGGATGGACGAATCATATTTTTACCTATGTTCTTCGCACCGGTTCATTCCAGTAATATTCTGGTGGAAGGGGTAACTTTTGAGAACTCCATCTTTTGGAATATAGTTCCTCAATATTGCGAAAATATTATTATACGTGGGGTTACGGTAAATAGCGCAGGCCATGCAAGAACAGATGGTATAGACATTGAATCTTCCCGGAATGCCCTGATTGAATATTGCACATTGAATTGTGGTGATGATTGTTTTACGATAAAGTCCGGACGGGGAGAAGATGGGCTTCGGGCAAACAGGCCATCTGAAAATATAGTTGTGCGTTATTCTTGGGCGCAAAAAGGAGCCGGGTCAGTAACTTGTGGTAGTGAGACTGCCGGGATGATTAGAAATGTATATGTTCATGACTGTGTTTTTGATGGGACACACAATGGCATACTTTTCAAGACTCGTCGTCCACGCGGTGGTGGCGGTGAGAACCTTTATTATGAACGTATCCGTCTGAACATTCCCGGCCCTGCGATCAAATGGGATATGCTTGGTTCAAAGAGGTGGGTCGGAGATTTGGCTGACAGAGTTCCGGCACAGCCTTTTAATGAGTTGACTCCGATTTATCGCGACATCATTTTTAGAAATATTGTCGTTGAAAATTGTCGTCAGCTTATAGATCTCATTGGTATTCCTGAATCTCCGGTAACAGGTGTACTGATTAATCGTATGGATGCCAAATGTGATAAACTGGTGAAACTACAAGATACAGATGGATTTGTGATAACAAACTCTACGATTCGTTCTTCTTGTGATTCTGTATCAATTACCGATGGGCGTAATATCATGTTTGTGAATGTCAAATTCAGTAATCCTCAAAATGAAGTGAAGTATAATTACTCGGGCGAGTTGGCTCGTCCGGTTCTTGTTGAATAAATAAAATAAGTATTGGTTTTCAAGGTAAGATTTATTTCGTAGAAGGTATTTGTTGGAGGATAGTCCCTGCTTCCAGATGATTTCATCAGGCAGGGATTTTCAATAGTGTGAATCTTAATAAAGTGAATATAGATATGGTAAAAAGATGTGTTTTCATTCTAATTGTCGTTGTCTTATTGATAAATAATATTTCGGCATCAACCACGATTACATCCTTTAATAGTGGTCAGCCTCATTTCTATCCTGTACGCGAACAGATGTTGATCCAATCATTGAACGGTACGTGGAAGTTCAAACTAATAGATGGGTTAAATATAACATCGGAGTTTAAAGGATGGGAAATGCCGGACTTTGATGTAAGTCAATGGGATAATATTATTGTGCCCGGAAACTGGGAGACGCAGGGTTTCAAGATTCCTGAATATGGAAAAGACTTGGAAGAATATACTGGTTTATATCGTACAACATTTAAATATAATCCTACATGGAGTGGAAAGCATGTTATTCTGCGGTTTGATGGGGTTCATTTCGGGTACGAATGTTACATCAACGGTACAAAAGTTGGCGAATTTGGTAGTGCATTTAATCTGTGTCAGTTTGATATTACACCCTATCTTAAAACAGAAGTTGATAATGTACTTAGTGTAAAAGTCTCAACTCGTTCGTTCGGGTGGTTGTTTGATACCAATGATTGTTGGTCATTAACCGGGATAACACGTGATGTGGAACTGTTCACTCTGGATAATGTATATTTGGAGGATGTAACATACACTTCCGATGTTACACCTGATCTGGACGCTACCATAAAAATACGTGTTGACATAAATCTATTCAAGGAATATAGCGGGAGGTATAAGTTGAATTTGTCTTTGTCTGATCCGCTAAACAATCATGTAGCAGATTTTAGCGAGGTTCTGGAGACAGGCAAGAATACATATCAATTTGAAGGCCAGCTGGAACATCCTAAATTATGGACCGCTGAAACTCCTAATCTTTATCGGTTGGAAGTTTGTATTATTGATAATACAGGACGAGTTATCCAACGGATTAATGAACGTGTGGGAGTTAGAAGTATATGTGTAGATGGGTTTGATTTTAAAGTAAACCATACTCCGATATTTCTAAGAGGAATTTGTTTGAATGAGATTCATGCAAAGTCGGGGAGAGCGTTGACTTATAAAGAACGAAGACAGCAATTGGAAATGATGAAAGCTGCAAATATTAATTTCATTCGTACCGCACATTATCCTTTTGCACCGGATTTCCTTCAATTATGTGATGAGATGGGTTTTTATGTTTGTAACGAGGTTCCGTTTGGTTCACGCGGAAGTAAGAACCTGAAGAACATAGAATACCTGCCGGAACTCTTAGGAAGAGCAGATGCCACCTTAAGGCGAGATAAGAACCATCCATCCGTTATAATCTGGTCACTTGGGAATGAAAATCCTTATACGCCGATTGTGGAAGAAGTACTGAAGTTTGTAAAAGCGAAAGACCCTGGTCGGCCACGTGGTTTGCCTCAGAAAGTAGGTGATTTCCTGAGGTTTTCGAGTGAACCCAGTGAGAATGTAGATGTGATTATGGGACATTACCTTAATGATGCCCGCATTAGTGAGGCGATAAAAAATACCCAAAAACCGATTATTCATACTGAGTATGCTCATTCACTTGGTCTCTCGTTTGACGATCTTGAAGCAAGGTATGCGAGGATTCTACAGGAAGATAAAGTTATAGGTGGTTCCATCTGGTGCTGGGGCGATCAGACAGTTGTAACTGATGGGAAAAATCAGGAAGGTGATATAGTGAAGGGTGTTTGGATAGACTCTAATCGTTTTATGGATAGCTATGCCAGATCGAATGTGCCGGATGGCAAAGCGGAAATAGCTAAAGAGGGGGCGGATGGTATCGTATATGGTGATGGTTATCCTCAAGAAGATTATTTCTTGGTAAGAAAGGTATATTCACCGGTCGTTATAGAAGCGGAGAATCTGACAGGAGAGTTAGGCGTTTCCAATCATTTTAAAATAGAAACAGAGAATCGTTTTGACTTTATTTCCCTGCATGGATATAGGATGAGCTGGCAACTCCGCAATATTCATCGTGTATTGGGGAGTGGCAATATCTGGCTTCAAACGGCTGCCAAACAAAAGGAGCAAATTTCCATTGAAGCCAATCTTCCGGGAGAAGTTGAATATAATGATTTGATGCTATGCATAGAAGTTCTTGATCCTTCCGGTAAAGTATTCTATGAGAAAAGTCTTCCTATAGAAATTACGGGCAGGGAGAAGGATTATCGTTCATTAATAACTTCTATTCCTCCATCGAAGAAGAATAAGATCATAGTTACTAAGACAAACGTATCTTTGGATACGGATAACCTTCGGTTTACTGTTTCAGATAGAGGGATCTTGACTATTACCGATGAAGATAATAGCCAGATTGCACAAACTCCATTGTATTTACGTGTGGGCAGACTTGCTACTATAACTCTTGATCATCAAGCTCGGAAAAATAAATGGTTCCGGGATCCTTATATACTTACGCCTTTGATTGATAAATTTGAATCTTCAAGACTTAAAGAAGGAGTACAGGTAAGGCTCAGTTGCCGCTGGAATCGTGATAAAGATTCCAATCAATATATTTCGGGAGTAGTGACTATGCATATTCTGCCAAATGGCGTAATGCAGATTGATTACAACATTCAGCCTCCTGCCAATATAAGCGACAGCTTTCTGGAGTGTGGTCTTACTCTGAAATTAGATCCTTCATTTGATGTCTTTCGTTGGTTAGGTGCAGGACCTTTCAGTTATACACCTGGTAAAACAGCCTATAATGAGCGCAATTGCCATGCACTTCACAAGAATGACCTTCGATTCATAGGAAACAGAGGTTTAGTGGACATAGCGGTTGTAACGGATCATCAAAGAGGGGTAGGATTGTGGAGTGATAATGGAAATTTGAGTATTGAAAATATAGATGGTTCTATTTTTGTATCACAAGATGTTATTGTTGCAGGATATGGTTCAAAATTTACGAAGCCAAAAGATTTGATTCCGGCGGATAAATTAAAGAGTATTCAGGGCACATTGATTTTATTTGTCGACCAGTCTCCAAAGCCGATAATATGGTTTGATTCTATATTTAAACCTTATCGAACCGTTGTCCCGGAACAGCCCTATTTAAGAAGTTATGGGTGGTAGAAGTCTACCTTAGCTTTTTTCTTTATTAGGGTATAAAATCCTTTCATCAGGGTATTCAAACGTTTCATGAAAGGATTTTATACCCTTGATAACCTGTTTTTACGCCTGCATTCTTATGAAATGTGACTTGCTTTGCTGCCGGATAATTAAACTTAGATCAGATTCATATTATGAGAACAGCAAGCAAATTACTTCTTTCTTGTGTGATGCTATTCACATTACTGCCGGACGCTTTTCTTCACGCTTCCGACAGAAAAACTCTTTTCAATAAAGATTGGAAATTCCATTTAGGTATTGTGGCCAATGCCGAACAGCCGGAATATAATGACAGTCGTTGGAGAGTTCTCGATCTTCCTCATGATTGGAGTGTAGAACCTCTGCCTTTTCAAAAAGAAGGTATTACTGCCGGTCCTTTTTCACGTATGAGTGAAGGAGATATCGATACGGGGCAGACTGTGGGTGGCGAAGGCTGGTATAGAAAGGAATTAACTCTCTCTGCTGCTGATGCCGGCAAACGTATTGTGCTCTATTTTGAAGGAGTATATAATCAGTCCGAATTATGGGTAAACGGTAAGAAAGCCAACTTCAATGTTTATGGATATACTTCTTATAAAGTAGACATTACTCCTTACCTGAATGCTCCCGGCACTCCGAACACAATTGCTGTGAAAGCGGTAAATGCCGGACGCAACAGCCGTTGGTATGCCGGTTCAGGTATCTTCCGCCATGTATGGCTGATAAAAACAGATAAACTTTATCTGGATAAATGGGATACTTTTGTCGATGCTTCCGAACTCCGGAAAAAGGATGCTGTAATTAAATTCTCTACGATTATACATAATGAGGGCCTGCAAAATAAATCAGGTAAAATAGGTATTAAAATATATTCGCCCGACGGAAATGAAGTGTTTTCAACTTCTCAGGACGTAGAGCTTTCCACGGAAACTCCGGTGGCAACATCTTTCTCCATTAAAAAGCCCGAATTATGGTCAGTAGATACTCCTGTACTTTACACTGCGGAAGTATCTCTCTCTTCAAACGGAAAGGAATATGATAAGATTTCTATTCCTTTCGGTATCCGTACCCTCTCTTTCTCAGCAGAGAAAGGCTTCCTATTGAATGGCAAGCCAATGAAGTTGAAAGGTGGCTGTGTGCACCATGATAACGGACTCCTGGGAGCTGCAGCCATTGACCGTGCTGAAGAACGGAAAGTGGAACTTATGAAAGCCAACGGTTACAATGCTATCAGATGCTCACACAATCAGGTGTCCGAGCATTTCCTCGATGCCTGCGACAGATTGGGTATGCTGGTAATTCACGAGACCTTCGATCAATGGCAGAAACCGAAACGTGAACAGGACTATCACCAGTTTTTCGATGAATGGAGCGATTATGATTTAGCAGCTTCCGTTCGTCGTGACCGGAACCATCCTTCCATCATTATGTGGAGCATCGGAAATGAGGTGGAACAGCGTGCTGATGAACCTGAGGGAGACTTGATTTCTAAAAGACTGGTGAATACTGTCCGTAAGTATGATACCTCTCGCTTTACTACCATCGGCTCCAATGATTTCTGGGACAGACGCCAATACAATTGGGATAAGGATTCTTACCGGGTCTTTAAAAATCTCGATGTGGCCGGCTATAACTATATCTGGCGGAAGTATGAGAGCGATCACGCTGCCTACCCCGATCGTGTTATCTATGGTAGTGAGTCTTATCCGAAAGAAGCCGCCCAGAACTGGAATCTGGTGGAGAAACATCCCTATGTAATAGGTGATTTCGTGTGGACTGCCATCGATTACCTGGGTGAGGCCGGATTGGCACATGCCTCGTATTTGGGAGAAGGTGAGCATGACACACAATTCATGGGCTGGCCTTGGTATAATGGTTGGTGTGGTGATATTGACCTTTGCGGCGACAAGAAGCCTCAATCTTATTATCGTGATGTACTGTGGCGCGAACGTCCTATTACTATGGCAGTCCATGCCCCTGTTCCCGAAGGCAAAAAAGAAGTGGTAAACGGATGGGGTTGGCCTAACGAACTGGTAAGTTGGAATTGGAAAGGCTGTGAGGGGCAAACGATGAAAGTGAATGTATACAGTCGTTCCCCGAAAGTGAAGCTTTACCTGAACAATACACTCATTGGAGAGGAAGAGACAGGTCAAGAGGACTATACCGCCACTTTTGAAGTGCCTTATGAACCGGGAACTTTGAAAGCTGTAAATTCAAAGGGTAAGGAAGAGTTTGTGTTAACCACTGCCGGAGAGCCTGTCGCTATTCGTCTGACTGCCGACCGGAATAAAATCAGAGCCTGTAAGAACGACCTTTCTTATGTCAAGATAGAGTTGGTAGACAAAGACGGAAACGTAGTTCCCGATACTTCATTGCCTGTCAAGATTGAATGTATGGGTAAAGGAACCGTCATTGCAGGTGGAAATGCAGCTTATGCTGATATGAAAAGTTTCCGCTCGCTCACACCCAATACTTTCCGGGGAAGAGCCATCGCTATTGTGCAATCCAATGAAGAGAAGGGTGAAATACAAGTGAAAGTCTCGGCAAAGGGACTGGAAGAGGCTTCCCTTATAATAGAAACTTTCTAAAAATCCAACAGTAAACTTATTTTGCGAGAGAATTGGCATAAACCTGTATAGGCGATTAGTTATATAGTTTCTATATATACTCTAATTTTCCGGGTTTATGCAATTTCTTATCGCAAATAAGATTATACACAACCGCTATTAAACAAAATAAATATCGAAAAATAGAATAAAAGAATCTAACTTAATTTTTTAACTTTAATCTAGTAATGATGATGAAGTCAGTATTATTGAAAAACAATCGGAGAGTCCTCACCGGTTTGCTCGTTTGCACTGGTTTTATTTGCAGTTATCCATCCGCTGCCATGGTAGAATCGGATAATTCCTCAGTGCAAATAATCACTCAAAGTAATACACCTCAGAAGCGTACTTTGATGGGAACCGTAATTGATGCTTCCACCGGAGAGACTTTGATTGGTGTAAATGTGAAAATAAAAGGCGAAGAGGGAGGTACCATCACCGATATCGATGGTAAATTTCAGGTTGCTGTAACCAGCAAGACAGAATTAGTGTTTTCTTATATCGGTTACAAACCACAGACGCTGATGGTAGGTGATTTGGGTGTGATGAATGTGAAACTTGCATCGGACAATGAGGTACTGGATGAGGTAGTGATTGTAGGTCAGGGTACACAGAAAAAAGTATCCGTGACAGGTGCTATTGCTACAGTGAAAGGAGCTACTTTGAGAGCACCTTCTTCTTCTCTTACCAGTTCACTTGCCGGTAAACTGGCGGGTGTGGTATCTATGGTGAATAGTGGTGAGCCGGGTTCTACTTCCGAATTCTATATCCGTGGTATCAATACATTCGGTAGTTCCGCTTCTCCGCTGATATTGTTGGATGGTATCGAGATTTCTTCTGCCGACCTGAACCGCATTCCCGCAGAGTCTATCGAAAGCTTTTCTTTACTAAAAGATGCCTCGGCAACCGCTATTTACGGTAACCGTGGTGCAAACGGGGTAATGCTGGTAACTACAAAGAAAGGCCAGGAGAATACGAAAGCGACTGTCAATGTATCTTTGGAGGCTTCTTATTTCAAACCGACGAAAGTTGCGAAGTTTGCGGATGGTGCTACTTACATGAGAACTTACAATGAAGCGGCACAGGCCAGAAGCCTGACTCCGATTACATCTCCTAAATTCAGTGAAGAGCAGATACGAAATACAGAACTGGGTGTTGATCCGTATGTATATCCCGATGTGGACTGGTTCGATCAGATATTCAGATCGGGTAACTTCAACCAACGTGCCAATGTGAATGTACAGGGGGGTGGTTCACGCGTAACTTACTATATGAGTTTGCAGGCCAACCATGATACGGGTTTGCTTGATGCACCGGATTATTACTACAATCCCAATATCAATAACTGGAATTACAATTTCCAGAACAATATCTCTTATAAGCTAACCAGCACTACTACCATCGATATGCGTATGATGGCTCAGATTGGTAATTCACAGGGTCCTAACTACAAGACCGGTGATTTGTACAATATGGTGATGCGCACCAATCCGGTGTCTTTTCCCGCTTACTTTCCACAGCAGGATGGTGATGATGGTTTTATCCGTTTCGGTAATGCGGAAATCAAACCGGGTGTAGTTGGTAAAAACCCGTATGAATATATGATGAGTTCTTTCAAAGAAACTAATTTTAATACGTTGAATACCTCTATCGCACTGAATCAGGACTTAAAGGTGATAACTGAAGGTTTGAGCTTTAGAGCATTGGTAAATTTCAAGAATTGGTCGGAATCTTCTTACAACCGTTCTATCAAATCCTATATGTACAAGGTGAAAGATGGCTCATGGAATCCCGAAACAAATGACTATGACCTGCAACTATTACAGACTGGTGACCAGTTTTTGAGTCAATCTGCTATAGGACGTAATACTGACCAGACTTTCTATTTCGATGCTCGCTTGGACTGGAGACGCAGTTTTGGTGATCATAATTTGTCAGCCATGGCTATGTACATGATGCGTGAATACAGGAATGATGTTTTACCAAACCGTAATCAAGGTTATTCAGGACGTGTAACTTATGATTATGCCAATAAATACTTGCTTGAATTCAATTTCGGTTACAATGGTTCTGAACGTTTGGCCTCCGGTCAGCGTTTTGAATTCTTCCCGGCTGTATCAGCAGGTTGGGTGGTAAGTTCTGAAAAGTTCTGGGAACCTATAAGTAAATATGTCAATCACTTCAAAATCAGAAGCTCCTATGGTTTGGTAGGTAGTGATGCTTTTGCCAGTGGTGCTCCACACTTCCTTTATCAGAATAATATAGGTATTGGTAAAGCTGATAATTACTGGACCGGACTTCCAACGAGTGAAACAGCCAAGCAAGGTCCTGCCTTCTGGGTATTGGCTGTACAAGATGCCGGATGGGAACATGTGAAGAAATTCGATATTGGTGTCGACTTGTCATTGTTCAACCAAGTAAATATTACATTCGATTATTTCCATGATGTACGCAACCGTATTTTGATGGCTCGCGCTTCCTGGCCTGTTATGTTGGGATACTGGGGTTCAAAACCTTGGAGTAATATCGGAGAAGTGGTGAACCAAGGTTTTGAATTGAGTGTGAACTGGACGAAGCAATTCGGGAAAGACTTGATGGTAGATTTCCGTGGTAACTTCACTTATAACCAGAACGAACATAAATATGTAGATGAACCCAACTATCCATACGTTTGGCAAACCGATACCGGTAAACCGTTGAATACGTATAAAGGATATATAGCCGAAGGTCTGTTCTCCAGCGAAGAAGAAATAGCCAATTCACCCGACCAATCTCAATTGGGAGCAAATATCATGCCGGGTGATATCAAATACCGTGATATAAATGGTGATGGTAAAATCACTACTGAGGACCAGGTGATGATTTCTTCCTACGATTGGAAACCTCGTATCCAGTATGGTTTCGGATTGAACGTTGTCTATAAGAACTTCGATTTAGGTGTATTCTTCAGCGGATCGGCCAGACGTAAGATAATGCTCAATAGCGGTATGGCACCATTCCTTTCAGGTGGTGGTGACGGTGAAGAAGGAGAAACTCTGGAAAGAAACCTGATGGACTGGATTGCAAATGACCACTGGTCAGTGGATAATCCGAACCCGAATGCAGCATATCCACGTCTGGGTATCAGCAAGACTGATATCAACAACAATATCCAGTCCAGTACTTACTGGCTGCGTAACGGAAACTTCCTCCGCTTTAAAACATTGGAGATTGGTTACCGTCTGCCCTATTGCCGCATCTATCTGAGTGGAGATAATCTGGCTGTATTCAGTCCCTTCAAGTTGTGGGATCCGGAACTGGCATGGAACGTTTATCCGTTCTCACGCACTTTCAATCTGGGTGTTCAATTTACATTCTAAAACAATCTAATACATTATCGACGTATGAAACTTACATATAAAATAACCCGAATGGCACAGGTTTTAATAACATCCTGTTGTCTGGCATCCTGTAACTATCTGGATATTATTCCACCTGCACAGGCCGATTTTAAAGATACTATGAAAGATCAGGAAGCTACGTTAAGCTTCTTATATACCTGCTATGGTGCTGTTCCGCGTTCTACTCCATTCCAATATCATTCTTTTGAACTGTCTGCAGATGAATCTGCTGCTCCTTACGAGTATTCTAATTATCAGCAACAAGTGGCTTGGGGAACTATTTCTCCGGCATTCTACAGTAGTTGGGGTGGTGATGACCAGACTATCTGGGTTCCCAGCTATAACTGGTTGGGCTATGTGCATCATTTCCTGAGTTTGATTGATGAATTACAGCCGGTTGGTGTAACGCAAGAAGATAAGGAAGAATACAAAGCTGAATGCTATTTTCTGGAGGCTTATTACCACTTCCGTGTTCTGCAAGCTTTTGGTCCTTGTCCTCTTATTACTGAAAAAGTAGACCCGAACATCACGAATGAGGGTATTCCCGGGCGTTCGCATTTCGACTACTGTGTGGATTACATTGTAGGTAAATTAGATCAGGCTGCAGGCGTACTTCCTGCTACACGGCCTACCAATTACTTGGGACGTGCCACTTCTACCGTAGCTAGAGCATTGAAAGCTCGTGTATTGTTGTATGCAGCTTCTCCGTTATGGAACGGATCATTCCCTCATCCGGAATGGAAGAATAAGAATTATGAAACTCCGGGATATGGAAACGAGTTGGTGAGCACTACTTACAATCCGGAGAAATGGACGCGTGCCCTGACTGCCTGTCAAGAAGCTTTGACGGCTGCTAAAGCGGCAGGTTATCAACTCTTTGACATTGAAACTGCCAACCGGAAAGCTGATCGTGATAATCTGAGTCTTCCTTTCATTCCGGGACGTGAAGAGGATACCGAAGAGAATCGGGAGTTCAAAGAGCGTGTTCGTATGTTCCAGTATCTGATTGCTGCCAATGAAGGTGACAATAATAAAGAGATCATTTGGGGGCAACGCATTTCGATAGATGGGAATAACGGTAGCGGTGAAGCTACTTCCTGGCGTTTACCGAATAAAGTTGTAAAAAGAAGCAATGGCATTTATGAAGGAGGTTGGGCAGGTGATGCCCCGACATTGTACTCTGTACAGCATTTCTATACCGAAAATGGCAAATTGCCGGAGAAAGATCCTGAATTTTATTCTGAGGATCAGTGGTATACTCGTTTCTATGAAGGTACTCAAAGTCCGGCGCTTGCTACCAACAATCTGGATGGAGAAGATGTGAAGAATGATATCATCAAGATGCATGCCAAGCGTGAAGCTCGTTTCTATGCATGGATTGCATTCGATGGTTGTCAGTATAGTCCGAAGATCAATAACGGTGGATCGTTATGGCTGAACCTAAAAAATACTAATACGAATGGTTATAATACAAGCAATACCCGTAACTGTGTAGGAGCTGGTTACCTCACGAAGAAGTTTATTGATCCCAATACTTATTATGGTGCAGACGGTACAAAGACGTGGACTGCTATCCGTCGCCCGCTTTTCCGTATGGCAGAACTTTACCTGAACCTTGCAGAATGCTATGCTGCGCTGGATAATACAGGCGAAGCTCTCAGCAATTTGAATGAAGTTCGCCGTCGTGCCGGTTTTGATGATCTGACTGAAGGCGATATTACAGCTGACATGACTCTGACCGATTGGGTTCGTAATGAACGCTTTGTGGAACTGTTTGAAGAAGGACACCGCTACTACGATGTACGCCGTTGGATGATTGCTCCTCAGATGTTGAAAGCCGGCGCTCGCTATGGACTGGATGGTCTTCGCGTAAACCCGAGCTTCGAAAACTTCAACAAACCGACACTGATTAACCAACCGTTCAAGTGGGACGATAGACTGTATCTGCTTCCTGTTTGGTCACGTACCGGTATGGATGAGCTCTACAGTAATCCTCAGTTAGTACAGGCACCCGGATATTAATCAATCTCTAAAAAAACAAAGCTTTATGAAAATAAGAACAATCTTGTTGATGGGCGGCCTGGTACTGCTGGGTGCCTGCAGCGAATCAAAATATGATTTGGACCAATTGGTACCGGAAGAGTACCATAAAATACTGTATGTGAACAATAGTGGTAAGCAAAGTCTTACACTGTATGATACGGATGAAGATAATAAGTACACGCTTTCAGTGATCAAGTCCGGAAGTGATCCCAGCCTGACTGCCAGTGTCAAAGTTAATGTTCTGACACAGGCGGAACTTGACAAAGAATATAGCGAACCGGAAGGTACGAACTATAAGTTGATAGGCGAAAACTGTTATTCACTGGATGCAACCACTCTGGACTTTTCGTCTGCTGACAGGTATAAACTGGTAAACATTTACTTGAAACCTCAGAGCGTAAAAGCAGCAATGGAGACTGATCCGGAAGCCGTATGGGTATTACCTATACAGGTTACCAGTGAAACAGACTCCATCAATGCCGAAAAGAATGAATTGTTCCTGAAACTGGCAGGAGTGATTACACCTGCTATTGGCTTTACAAATTCAGCCGTAGAACTGAAGACGTTGGAATATGGTTCTATCTCTACATTTACAGAGAAGATAAAGTTTGGCCTTGATACGGATAACAAATGGGATTTGGAATGTAAGTTTGCAGTAGATAAAGACTACGTTATAGAGTACAATGCGGACAATGGAACGAGCTTTAAGATTCTGCCCGAAGGAACTTATACCGTTCCGGAAACGATGACTCTTCCCAGTGGCACGACGAACCTTGAACTGGAAGTTAGCATTAAGGGAGACCAGTTGGCACCGGGCGATTATATGTTGCCTGTTAAGGTAATGGATGTTTCTCAGTTTGAGGTTTCTGAATCGAAGGCTGTGTATCCTTTGGCTATCCGGGTCATGGGGCACAATCTGGACCGTACAGGCTGGACGGCAGAGGCTAATTCGGAGGAAGTGTCAGGTGAAGGAGCCGGAAACGGTGTAGCCGGTTGTGCTCTGGATGGTAATCTGACTACATTCTGGCATTCAAAATGGAATGGTGGCAGCGATAACCTGCCGTTTGAATTTATTGTCGATGCTAAAAGAGAATATACTTTCACCCAGTTTGCTATGATGCAGAGACAGCATGATACAAACCGGGATACGAAAGCCGGTGAATTCTATGTAAGTTCTGATAAGGAGAACTGGACGAAGGTAGGCGACTTCACTATGAAACAGATTCTGGAAGCTCAGATGTTTGCCGTTACTCCGGTGAAAGGCCGTTACTTCAAGATAAAGATGACGGAGAGTTACAGAGCTCCTTACTGCTCTTTCGCTGAAGTATATGCTTACGGACTGGAATAAGAGATAAACAATAACAGTTAGACTATTTGAATTGGGTTGGCTTTTAGATAATGAAAGTCAACCCAATTTATAAATAGCCATGAAAAGAGTGTGATTTTTACCTCTAAATCAGGAATGTTTCTCCGTTTTGGCCTAAAAATTGCTTTTTTTGGCAAGATTGTGACTATTCTGATAGAAAGACATGGCTTATCTTTGTGAACAAACATTATATATCTAATACCGATTAATAAAACAGGCTTATGAAAAAGTTTTTTTTATGCTCTGCCGCGGCCGCTTTACTATTGAGCGCCTGCAATAGCATTGCACCGAAAGAAGAACTTGTAATCAATCTACAAGAGAAAGGAGCCGAAGTAGCTCCATCCATGTACGGAATCTTTTTCGAAGAAATTAATCATGCAGGAGATGGTGGCTTATATGCCGAGCTGGTGAAGAACCGTAGCTTCGAAGAATTGGAAATGCCCGAAGGCTATTATGCCGAAGGAGATGTACTGCATCCGAAGAAAGTCTGCAACCACATGTCAGGTGAAGTACGGGAAGGAAGTTTCCGCTGGACTACCGAGCCTGTGCCGGGATGGAACCTGAATACTCAGGAAACTGCTCATGCAGAGATGAAACTGACAAAAGAAAATCCCAAATATCCGACAGCACCCAATAATCTGAAAGTAACCATCAAAGATGCCTCGACTCCTGTCCGCCTGATTAACGGAGGATACTGGGGCATGAATCTGGTAAAGGAAGATTCTTATCTGCTGCGTACTATTCTCCGCACTTCTGCCGACTATAAAGGAAAAATAACTGCCCTGCTGTTGTCCGAAAAGGATGAAGTACTGGCTTCTGCCCCTATTGAAATAAGCGGAAGCGGTACGTGGAACGATGTTCACCAGATGATGAGGCCTGCGGCTACCGATGCGAAAGGAAAACTGGCTCTGGAATTTGACGGATCGGGTGCGGTTTATGTGGACTATGTATCCCTCTTCCCGGAGAAGACTTTTCGTAATCGTCCGAATGGCTTGCGAAATGATGTAGCAGAAATGCTGGCAGGTCTGCAACCGGCATTTGTACGCTGGCCCGGTGGCTGCGTAGTGGAGGGCATCTCATTGGAGAACCGCTTTGAATGGAAGAAAACCTTGGGTGATCCTGCTGCACGGTCGGGAGAATACAGCACATGGGGATATCGTTGCTCATACGGTTTCGGATACTATGAAATGTTACAGTTCTGTGAGGATATAGGTGCAAAGGCGATGTTTGTCTGCAATGTCGGGCTGGGTTGCCAGTACCGCATGGGAGATGCTTCGCCTGAGAATAAGATTGCTTATTATCTGGACGACTGTATGGATGCTATAGAATATGCCATCGGCGACGTCACTACCGAGTGGGGTGCTAAGCGTGCCGAGCAGGGACATCCCGCCCCCTTCCCATTGCAGTATGTTGAGATTGGCAATGAAAACTGGGGCGATGAGTACGACAAGCGCTTCGATATCTTCTATACCGCTATCAAAGAGAAATATCCCGAACTGACTTTGATTTCCAATCATGGCCTGGGCGGAACAGGCAAGATTGCCAAGACAGATATGATTGATCCGCACTGGTACGTCAATCCCGAATTCTTCTTCCAGAATACAACGATTTTTGATAACCATCCGCGTGGAAAATACGATGTGTATGTAGGCGAATATGCTTGTAATGCTAATGTGGGTGGAGGTAACCTGCGTGCAGCCCTTTCGGAAGCAGCTTTCATCTCCGGCATGGAGCGTAATGGTGATCTGGTGAAAATGACTTCCTATGCTCCGTTATTGGAAAACCGGAACGACCGTTCATGGGCCGTCAACCTCATCTGGCTGGATACGGATCAGGTGTTAGGGCGCAGTTCTTACTATGTGCAGAAGATGGCTGCTGAGAATCGTCCGACCTATAATGTAAAGAGCAATCTGACTATGAGCGCTCCCCAGCAGATGGAATATAATGCAGGACGCTTCGGCTTTGGTTCATGGAATACTCAGGTAGAGTTTAGTGACGTAAAAGTGACCCGTGCAGACGGAACAGCTGTTCCTCTGGATCTTGCTAAATCTGCTGAGCAGAAGGGTACATGGAATTTGAAAGACGGTTTGTTAAGCCAGACTTCTCTGGAAACACCCACGAAGTATATCGTAGATGGTTTCAGTGGCAATGAGTTTACGCTGGAGTGCAGAGTCCGCAAGACGGGTGGTCACGAAGGGTTTTTTATCTATTTCGGCTTGTCGGAAGATAATAAGAAAGGTTTTGTGTACAACGTTGCCGGATGGAACAACCAGACTACGGCTATCGAAGGAGTTGCAGAAGGTCGCACGGCCGGTGTGGTTAGCGACAGGGTGGCACAATCTCTTGAAAACGACCAGTGGTATGATGTAAAGATGGTGGTTACTCCGTTGAAGAGTGAACTCTATATGGATGGTAAGCTGATCGTATCTTATTCACCGGAAACAACGCCGCTTCAGTTCTTCTCTTCGGGCTATGATGAAGCAACCGGTGAGTTGATTGTGAAGGTAGTGAATGCTGAGGCTGAAGCTTATCCCTTAAGAATAAAACTGGAAGGAGTGAGCAAGGTAGAGAAAACTGGTAAGGTGATTTCTTTGTCGGCAGCCAGCGATATGGAGGAGAATTCTTTTGAAGAACCCATGAAGATTTCTCCGCAGGAGAGTGAGTACAATGGTTTCGGAGAAAGTTTTGACTATAACTTCCTGCCGTTCTCATATACCATATTGCGTCTGAAAGCGAACTAATTAAATATTTAAATAAAAAAGATGAAGCGTATTGTTTTTTTGGATTATGTGCGTGTATTTGCGTGCTTTCTTGTCATGGTGGTCCATGCCAGTGAAAACTTTTATGGTGCTGCCGGAGCTACGGATATGGCGGGGCCTCAGTCCTACTTGGGTAGTGAAACAGACCGGCTATGGGTAGCTGTGTACGACGGTTTCTCACGCATGGCGGTGCCACTGTTTATGATTGTCTCTGCCTTTCTTCTTGTACCGATGAAGAAGGAACAGACCATGTGGCAATTCTACCGTCAACGTGCCCTTCGCATCTTGCCGCCATTCTTCATATTCATGATACTGTACAGCACGCTTCCGATGTTGTGGGGACAGATAAACGGAGAAACATCGTTTAATGATATGTCGCGGATATTCCTGAACTTTCCGTCATTGGCCGGACACTTGTGGTTCATGTATCCTTTGATCAGCCTTTATCTGTTCATCCCCATCATATCGCCGTGGCTGAGTAAAGCTACGGCTAAAGAAGAACGTTTTTTCATTGGTCTGTTCCTGCTTTCGACCTGTATGCCTTATCTCAACCGCTGGTTCGGTGAAGTGTGGGGACAATGTTTCTGGAACGAATACCATATGCTGTGGTACTTCTCCGGTTACTTGGGATACCTTGTAATGGCGCATTATATACGTGTGCATCTTACATGGAATCGTTCCAAGCGTCTCACTATAGGAACTATTTTAATGGTGGTTGGCGCTGTATGGACGATCTATTCATTCTATGTCCAGGCCATTCCCGGAGAAATTCTCGTTACCCCGGAAATAGAGATCGGATGGGCTTTCTGCACCATCAACTGTGTGCTTCTTACGGCAGGTACATTCCTTCTTTTCACATGTATAAACCGTCAGAATCCTCCACAGGTTATTACAGAAACATCAAAGCTCAGTTATGGTATGTATCTTATGCACATATTCTGGCTTGGGTTATGGGTAACCGTGTTCAAGCATAACCTGGAACTGCCCACTGTTGCTGCTATACCCTGTATTGCAGTAAGTACATTCATTAGCTGTTTCATCGCTACGAAGATTATCTCGTTCATACCGGGCAGTAAGTGGATCATAGGATAAAGGCTTATATATAAGTGCAGATTGCATATCTATTTCCAGCATGTTGGGGCTATATTTCCAACATGCTGGATCTATATATCCTACGGCTTGTCCGGAGGGAGCTTACTGAGCAGATCGAATTTATATTTTGAAGATTGTTTTTCTGTTATTAATAGAAAGTGTACATTTGCAATACTATACCTTTTTAATTTAATACGGTTGGCAGTCGATGACAATAGATCTAAATACTTTTAATCAGTTCTTTATAGAGTACCAGCAGCGTTTCGTCCACTTTGCCTGTACCTATGTACGCGATGAGGTTGTTGCTGAAGACTTTGTCATTGAATCCATGATGTACTATTGGGAAAATAAGGATCGTTTGCCTGCCGATACCAATATTCCGGCCTATGTGTTGACTACTATCAAACATAAATGTATAGATCACTTGCGTCATCAACAGGTACATCAGGAAGCGTCCGATGAGCTTTCACGGTTATATGCCTGGGAGTTGTCCGACCGGATTATTACGCTGGAAGACTTTGAACCCAATGAAGTGTTTACGGCAGAAATACAAGAAATCGTAGATAAGACTCTGGAAAGTTTGCCTGAGCAGACAAAGCGTATCTTTATCATGAGTCGTTATGAGAATAAATCTCATAAGGAAATAGCCGCTTTGCTGGGCATGACCACTAAAGGTGTAGAGTTCCATATTGCTAAGTCTACCAAAGCATTACGTCTTTCCTTGAAGGATTACTTGCCTGTTTCCCTACTTTTTTTCTATCTCAACTAAAAAAAGTTTCTTTTTCTACTAGGGAATGTTTCCCGTGGCCCGCTATTACTATAGATACACTAATAAGAGTATGTATGGATAAGGATTTATTATACCGTTTTTTCGAAGGTCATGCTTCTGTGGAAGAGATGAAATCGATAAAAGAATGGACTGAAACCTCTGAGGAGAACAGTAAGCTGTTACGTCGGGAGCGCAAGTTATTCAATGCGATTATTCTTTCGGGACGCCTGAAGCGAATGGAACGGCAAACTACTAAGAAGAAGAATTACTTCATCAGGGAATTCCTGAAGATAGCTTCTGTTGTAGTGATTACGGTAGGTGTAACGGCTGCTTTGTTTTCAGTAGGAAAAGATAAGGACGATGTGAATGTAGCTATGCAAACCATTACCGTACCGGCCGGCCAGCGAGTGAACCTCGATTTACCCGATGGTTCAAACGTCTGGCTGAATGCCGGAACCCGAATGCAATATCCTGTTTCATTTATGAAAGATAAGCGGGAAGTTATACTGGATGGAGAGGCTTATTTTGAAGTGGCACGTAATGAGAAATGTCCGTTTGTGGTGCGTACACATGCTATGGATATAGAGGTACTGGGAACAAAATTCAATGTGGAGGCTTATTCGAAGAAAGCGGTATTTGAAGCATCGTTGATGCAAGGAAAAATCAGAGTGAAGTCGCCTCATAATGAAAAGACGGCTGTGGTACTCCTTCCCAATTATAAAACAACTCTGAAAGATGGCAGGTTGGTAGTGAGCAAGATTGACGATTACAATGTGTATCGTTGGAAGGAAGGTCTGTACTGTTTTAAGAGCAAGCCGTTCACCCAGATCATGGAAGATCTGGAAAGATATTATGACCTGAAAATCCAGGTGGATAAGAAGAGCATAGAAAGTGTGGCACTGACCGGAAAGTTCCGTATATCCGACGGATTGGACTATGCTTTGCGTGTTTTACAGAAAGATGTGTCTTTCACTTACCGGAGAGATAAAGATAATGACGTCATTTATATAAAGTAAACGTAGTATTAACCTGTTTAAAATGGAAGATTAGCCTATGGAACAATACTGGTGAAAAACAAAAAGCCGATAGATGTTTGCCCCATCCATCGGCCCTGATTAACACAATTCGATTTACAAATCATATTAATAACTCATTTACAAAGATATGAAAAACATTCCTTTGTCGGATATTTATTGCCCTAAAAATCCGCAAATAACATTATTATTCAGAATTATGAGAATATCAATATTCTTTTTATTCTTCTGTGCTTTTAGCTTAATGGCGAAGAATAGTCACTCACAGAATGCACGGGTGACAATCAATCGAACCAATGTACAGCTTGAATCCATACTGAATGAGATAGAGTCTCAGACAGATTATCTGTTTATCTATAAGGATGATGTGGATGTAACATCACGCAAAAGTATCCGTGTAAATAATAAGTCTGTCTCTGAAGTGCTTCTTGCATTATTGTCAGGTTCATCCATAACTTATAAGATGGAGGGAAATCATATTGTTCTAACTCGAAAAGAAACAACGACTTTGCAACAACAGCAGCGTATATCTGGGACAGTCACTGACGAAAAGGGAGAGCCGCTTATTGGTGTTACTATAATTATAAAAGGTTCAACAGAAGGTACGGTTACTGATGCAAATGGTAATTTCTCATTGCCTGCAAATGTAAATGATGTACTTCAATTCAGCTATATTGGATATATTCCACAGGAAATAATATTGAGAAGTTTGAAAACTGTACAAGTGCTTTTGCGGGAGGATTCCGAACTGCTCGATGAAGTTGTTGTCATAGGCTATGGAACTGCTCGTAAGTCAGACTTGACTGGATCGGTTTCTTCACTAAATGGGGATCGTCTGAATAAACAGACTAATCCTAACCTTTCAGCGCAGTTACAAGGACAAATGGCTGGTGTACAGGTGATGCGAACAACAGGTGACCCGTCCTCCTCATCAGAAATCCTTATTCATGGTGTGACTACCATGTCTGATAGTAGCCCATTGATTATTATTGATGGAGTTCCTGGTACACTTGATGATGTAGATCCGTCGGAAGTGCAAGATATACAAGTGTTGAAAGATGCGGCTTCTGCATCCATCTATGGTTCACGTGCTGCAGCTGGTGTTATTCTTGTTTCTACAAAAAGGGCCAAGAATAATCAGCTCAAAATGAGTTATAACTATGAATATGGCATAGATATGCCTACGGCAATGCCTAAATATGCCCGTGCAAGAGATTGGATGATATTTAAAAATGAATTAACTTATAATGATGGTGGAGATGATCTATATGGTGTGTATTCGCAAGACTTCATTGATTCATATGAAGCTAATCATGCAATAGATCCTGATCGATATCCAATAACTGATTGGCAGGATGTTCTACTAAAAGACCAGAGTAACCATCAGCGCCATTCTTTTACTCTGTCGGGTGGAACGGATAAATTGCTAACTAATTTCAGTTTGAACTATTATAAGGGTAATTCTATTATTCCGGGAAAAGAGTATGAACGTATTTATGCAAGACTAAACAATGATTTTAAAATCAACAATTGGATTCATGCAAAAGTAGACTTAAATGTGAGACTTACAGATCGTGAGTATCCAAACAGTCCAATTTATTATACGCATCATTCTCATCCACTTACGACGGACTTTTGGTCAAATGGATTGATATCTCAAGGCCGTGATGGTGAAAATCCTTATGCACTATTGACATTAGCCGGGAAACAGAAAACACGTGGGTTTGGGTTCTCTGGTAAAATAGGTATTGACCTTACTCCGTTTGAAGGTTTGACAATTTCTGCTGTTGCCGCGCCTACTTATTATCTTTATAAGAGTAAGGATTGGGATACAAAGTTCGATTTGTATGATATGGAAGGCAATATTTATCCTAATTCTTCTACGACAAATCTGCGTGAAGATCGTAATGATAATAATAGCTTGACTTTCCAACTATATGCTAATTATAACAAGGCATTTGGTCAACATGCGCTCAATTTGATGGTCGGGTATGAAGATTACGCTTTTAACTGGGAAAATGAAGGTGCATGGCGTAATAATTATGTATTATCATCATATCCTTATTTGAATCTTGGCCCTGAAGATCAACAATACAATAATGGTAGTGCTGGGCATAATGCTTATCGTTCATACTTCGGTCGTTTGATGTATTCTTATGCAAATCGTTATTTACTCCAGGTTAATGTACGCTCTGATGGTTCTTCGCGTTTTGCAAAGGGGCATCGATGGGGAACTTTTCCATCAGCGTCGGCAGGATGGGTTGTTACAGAAGAGCCTTGGCTAAAGGATAATAAAGTGCTTAACTTCTTAAAACTTCGTGCATCGATAGGTCAATTGGGAAATGAGCGTATAGGTTCGGAATTTCCATATCAGGCGTCTATGGAATTTAGTAATGGTTATCTTGCAAATAAAACTACAGGTATTGCGGATCCTACTCAAATAGCTTTTCAATCAACTTATGCGTTTGAGAATATTACTTGGGAAACGACAACAACTTATGGTATAGGGGTGGATGCCAATTTCTTTAATAACCGTTTACGTTTTAATGGAGACTGGTACTATAAAAAAACAAAGGATATGTTGTTAGTTATGAATTTCCCTAACTATACAGGATATAATGCGCCAGAACAAAATGCCGGTAAAATGAGTACAAAGGGATGGGAGGTAACACTTGCATGGAATGACCATATTAATGATTTTAATTATGGAGCAAGTTTCAATCTTTCTGATTATCGGTCAAAGATGGGGTATCTAGGTAATCTTCGTAAATTTTCAGGTAACTATATTACAGAGGAAGGATCGCACTATCAAGAATGGTATCTTTATAAGAATAAAGGGATATTCTTGAATGACGAAGCCCTTTATGATGCTAATGGTAAGAAGGTTGCAGTACAAGGTAATGAAGTTGCCGGTTGTATTCAGTTTGAGGATATTGACGGTGATGGTAAAATAACAGCAGATAAAGACCGTGTATATTGTGGAAACTCACTTCCTGAGTTGCAGTTTGGTGCTTCTTTCTGGGCAAATTATAAGGGGTTTGACTTTAATCTTTCTTTGCAGGGTGTTGGGCACTGGCTGAAATATGTTAGTGATATAATGGTTCGTCCACTTGAGTGGGGATGGGGGCAGGTTCCTGAGGTCCTCGTTAATAATCATTGGAGTCCTTACAATACTGATGAGGAAAATGCAAAGATGAGATTTCCTATGGCTTCGTGGGCACATCAAGGCCAGCTTTATGGTTCTAATGATTTTTGGCTGTACAATGCGGCTTATATGAGGGTCAAGAATATAACATTAGGGTATACTATTCCACAGAATATTACGAAGAATTTTTATGTGAATGGATTGAGACTATATGTTAGCGTAAATGATTTGCCTGCCTTTAATCTTGGAAGCGGCGGTATTGATGGCTGGGACCCTGAACAAGGAATTGATAAAGACTTTCTTACAACTTCTTTAATTTTTGGTGTTAAAGTAACCTTCTAAAAATATATATTATGAGAAATTTAAAATTTATTGCTACAGCGGCAGTGACTTTTATAATAATATCATGTGCAGATCTTGATTTGAGTCCTCTTTCTGAAGGGTCAAGCAATAATTGGTATCATGATGATACAGAATATTTAATGTCGCTTAATGATCTTATGAGGGCTGAGTTTTATCCTATCGATTCCTATCCGTGGGACGATGATGTTTTTAGTAGAAATTCCCAAGAGGAGACTAAAAATGGTAATATGACATCTGAATCAGGTACGGCAAAGTCAAGATGGTTGATTCTTTATAAGGCTATTGCTCGTTCTTTGAGAATTCTTAATAATTTGCAAACTGCTGAAACTACAACAGATATAACTCCTGCCAATATCCGCCAATATAAAGGTGAAGCATATTTTCATTTGGGATTTTCTTATGCCATGCTTGCAACATATTATGGTGATGTCATTCTTGATAAAAAAGGAATGTCCTTGGCAGAGGCTTATACCGCATCTCGTTCACCTAAGCGTGAAGTTCTTGATTATGCTTATGAATGCCTTGATTCTGCTGCTGAATTGTTGTCGGATTCTTATACTGGTCAACTTAGGCCAACGACTGGAGCTGCTTTAGGATTTAAAGTCCGTTTTGCCCTTTTCCATGAGGATTATCAAAAGGCTATTGACGCTGCAGAGAAATTAATGGATGCCGGAACATACTCTTTGGAACCGAATTATCAAGAGTTGTTTCAAAAACCATACTCCAATGAATTAATTTTCTATTTCCAAGGAAACAAAGATTTACGATATTATTGTGCTGATTTATATGGCTCAGTAAATAATTATTGTTTACGTCAAATTGGTGGAAATTGTAATCGTGGTCCATCAATACAATTGGTATGCTCTTATCTTTGCACTGACGGGTTGCCTATTGATGAATCTCTGCTTTATGATCCTAAGAATTTTTGGGCTAATCGCGATCCTCGTTTGACATATACTGTTCAACCTTTTATGCTCAAGAATGATCCTCGTTATTCAGATTATATCTGGACACGGCAGCATGAGAAGACATACTTGGAATTAATAGCAAAGGGACAAACTAATTATACAGATAGTCTATTGGAAAATAAATATCCGGAATATTTTATTTATGGATATGAGTATGTTCCCGGACCTTATGATACTAAATGTTTGAATACGGCCACACATAATATGGATAGAAATAATGATTCTAAAGGTAGTAATGAACATGCTGCTTATCAAGGGTTTATTATGAAAAAATATGTTACTAATGATTGGACTGATTATCGTAGTGTGGCTTCGCATGCATATAATACATTTCCTTATTTGAGATATGCTGAAATTCTGATGTCATATGTTGAAGCTAAGAATGAACTTGGACAGTGCACGCAGGAAATACTGGATAATACTATTAATAAAATTCGTGAACGTGCATACAATGGGACCGGTTTGGTTTATCCGTATGTTGAAATGGCTTCACAGGAGAAACTTCGTACGATTATCCGCATGGAAAGGCGAATGGAATTTCCATTTGAGGGGATTCGTTATCGTGACCTGTTGCGGTGGAGAATAGCAGAAAAGGTCTTTAATACCAGTGAATACCAGTTGAGTCGCGCATGGTCAGGTCGTACAGATTGGGATGGAAAGGATATGAGCATAGTCTCTGATGCCTTTAAGGTACTTCTGAAGAACTGGGATGAAGGCAATTATCCTATTGGAGGAATCCCGCAGATTGATGAAGATGGTTTGCCTGATGTTGAATATATGGTCGAGAAAGGATATCAGACTCGATTCTATCAATATCGTTTTGATAAAGATAAGAATTATTTATGGCCTATTCCTGCTTCCGATTTATTGGTTAATGATAATTTAACACAGAATCCAGGATATTAATCTTTGTAAATTTCAATTAGATTCTCATTGAAATAAATGGGAATCTAATTGAAATAATAACGATAATGATTAAAAGGGTATTTGTATAAGTACTCAAAATAGGAGTAGGTATTGTCATTCTTTTATAAAATATAATTATACATGATTAAGATGCTATTCTATGTAATTCAAAATATATAATTGTAGGAGCTTTATTTGTTTTCTTAAGCGAACTCTTTCTGTTCAGAATGACATGAAATAGGTCTTAAATTTTAAACTTGATTTCGCTAATGAACTCATCGATTTGTTGTTGGATATAATATATCAAAAAGGAGCTTAAGATACTTTTATCTATGAAAATAGAGATAAGTAATGCGATATCTGTACATGATGCTCTTAATGAAGATGCATTGTGGATAAAATGTTCATGTCTTGTGAAAATGGATTGACTAAAAATATATACCAATCTTTTGTAAAAGAATATAGGGAATGGTTTAGTACGGAATACTAGTTTTCATTTGATCAGATTATCAGTCTTGGAGATTTGTGATTAGCATATTATTTGAATGCAGATATCTTTAGAATATGACATGATTTATGTAATAATTGCTTGGCAGGTATTATATTTTTCTTGTTTTAAGGATTATCTAAAAGTTATACTAAAGTGCTGATTATATATTTGTCACATGATTGATGGCATAATTATTAGGTCTGGGAATTAGAAATTAAATACATAAAGAATATAGCAAAATGAAATATATATTTATTCTTTTTATAGCGTTCATCTCTACTTATTGCTATGCTCAGAAGAGTGGTGATTATTGGAATAACAGACTTCAAATTGTATCGTTCCGCCTTCCGCCACCACCGATAGGATACCAACCCAAATTAAAAGATATAAATGGTGATGGCAAACCGGACGTCATTTATTCTATAACCCGTGACAGTATACCCGTTATGTGGATAGATGATGATGGAGATATGACGTGGGATGATTTTGAAGGAGACACAAAAAATGACTGTTTACTTATAGATCGCAATAGAGACGGTATTTACGGTGGCCAGGGAGATTTGATTATTGATTGGGTAGATACAGATGGTGACGGAAAGGCTGATATGCAGTTTGTCATCGAATATCCGAAGGTGCGTACTGGGGAAGTATGGCCCAATGGACATTACATGATAGTGCTTGATTTGGACCATGATAATATATTTAATTATATCGACTGGAATACAATGCAGCTCAAAAGTTGGGATAAGGTTGGAGTCTGTGATTTTTATACTGATTATAGCGGGCATACTGCTTTTCTCAAAATTCATGCTTCTACTTATAATATGGAGGATTTGAGATTGAATTGGGAAAATCCGTTTTTGTTTTATGATAAAGATGGAGATAATTTGTCCGAAATGGCTATTCGTATTCTAGACTCAACAAAACATGTAGATAGTAAGTTGCCTGCTAATAGTTTTGTCAATCAACAAGTAAACGGAGTTGTAGATTGGGTCTCAATTGCCGTCGACATGGATAATGATAATGGTCCGGGAAATGAATTCGATTTTGATATGACAATCGGCTTTCAGGGAGAAGGCTTCAACTATATGGATCAGGTACATAAAATAAATAATTTGAGAGGTTTGGCTGAGACCGACACTTTCTTCATGGATGCTCGGTGGAGGCAACTGGATGAACTTATTTATCCTGATCACGAAAATGCATGGGACTTGATTTTCAAACGAGGAGAATGGAATCGTGTCAATTTCGTATGGGATGAAGATGGTGATTGTAAACGCTGGGAACGTGTTGAATTCTATGAACCTCTTGACCCTTTTAAGACGGGATGGAAAGGAGGAGGAGTCGACAACCACAAACAATCAGATGCTTCAGGAGATCGTGGAGAATGGGATATGGACAATTCAGGTAGAGGAAAATTATATGTCAGTAAATTCGATGGACGTATCCATTTGTATGGAGCAGAGTGGGGGTGTTGGAGGATAGATCAAAATGCTGAATATTATCAAGGTTGGGACCGCTTATGGTTTGGCTTGGACAAAAATCCCAATCGATTTGCTACGGTTAAGTATACCGATACAGATAATAATGGTTTTTTTGATCTGATAGAATATGATATGGATGGGGATAAACACTTTGAAACGATTATTGATTTGAGAAAAATAGGAGTTAATGATTGTTGTGAATTGATTGATATTTCCTCATTTGCTTATAAAGATTTTGTAGACTTAATGCAAACAGTTTCAGATAATATGTGGAATAATGCATTAAAAGCCTTGAAAGTGGCAGAAAAGAACGATATAAATACGACTTGGTATGCGAAATTAAAACAAGTTTTATCTACGCAAGAGAAATATCAGAAAGGTTACTGGTTACAGTATTATTTATATAAAGATTTGGAATATCAATTCTCCAGAAGTCAAGATGAGAAAGCATTGAAAAATTTAAGCAAGGCTTACTATTCAGGAGATTGGGACTCTATGCTACGATAATAGTCTAAATAAAAAGAACAGAAAGTACTTGGAAAAAGATAATCAAATAAAAGTATGGAACTGAGTAAAAAAATGTATGCATTATTTGTATGCTTGTGTATGCTGCATAGTCTACAAGCGCAAAAAATAATAGATTATGTTGACCCCTTTATTGGCTCGGGAGGTCATGGTCATGTATTTGTCGGAGCTAATGTACCATATGGTGCGGTTCAGGTCGGTCCTTCTAATTTTTACAAGGGATGGGACTGGTGCTCAGGCTACAATTATAGAGATAGTGTAATAGTTGGATTTTCTCAACTACATTTGAGCGGAACGGGAATAGGGGATCTTGGCGATGTCTTAGTTATGCCATATATGGGAGACATAAAGTTGAATAAGGGGAAAGAAAAAGAACGGTATAGTGGCTATGCATCCAAATTCTCTCGTAAAACTGAAAAAGTAACCCCCGGCTACTATAGTGTGAATTTGGATGATTATAATATTGATGTTGAACTTAGCGCATCTGAGCGCGTGGGATACCATAAGTACACTTTTCCACAGGGAAAGGATGCCCGTATTATCATTGATTTGAACGAAGGTATAAATGATAGAGCGGTTGATACGTATATGGAGTTGGTGGATAAATATACGATAAAAGGATATCGTTCGTCTGAAGGATGGGGAAAGAAACAGCAAGTGTTTTTTGCTATTAAACTGTCCGTCCCGATTCATGATTTTTCCATTTACGAAGATGTAAAGTCCATTCCCGGAAAGAAAGGGAGAGGCAAATCTATCAAATCTTTAATTTCTTTTGCTAAATCTCCTGGAACAGTATCCCTGAAAGTTGGGATATCTCCTGTCAGTTCAGAGAGTGCTCTTATGAATATAAAAGCGGAAATCCCTCATTGGAATTTTGAGGAAACTGTTAAACAAGCAGAACAGAAATGGAATAAAGAATTATCTAAGATAATTGTTGAGACTCTGAATGAGTCGGATAAACGGATATTCTATACCGCTATGTTCCATCTGATGACCCATCCTTCCTTATTCAACGATCAGAACGGTGATTACATGGGTTCCGACTGGAAAGTACATAAAAATCCCGGATTCGATAACTACACCATCTTTTCTCTTTGGGATACTTATCGCGCTGCGCATCCTCTTTATACTATAATAGACCCGAAACGCACAGCTGATTTTGTGAATAGTATGCTTGCTATTTACGATCAAACCGGACAGTTGCCCATCTGGCATTTGCGCGGATATGATACAGGTACAATGGTGGGAATTAACAGCCTTCAGATTATTGCTGAGGCCTACATGAAAGGTAATAAGGGATTCGATCCTGAAAGAGCATTTCAAGCTTTAAAAGCCGTTGCTATGAGCGATGTACGTGGAATGGATTTTGACCGGGATTTCAAAGCAATACCCTCGGATGTGATGAAGAACCGCCCTGTTGCCACCGCGCTTGAATATGCCATAGGTACTGCAAGTATTGCTTTAATGGCCCAAGCAATGAATAAAGTCGAAGATTATGAATACTTCAGCAAACGAGCCCGTAATTATAAACTTTACTATGATAAGGAAGTAGGATTCTTCCGTGGGAGAATCTCCGATGGTAGTTGGAACCCCGTCTTTCATCCTATAAAATCTAAAAAGCCTTGGGCTACAGATTACGCAGAAGGAAATCCCTGGCAATATCTCTGGCTTGTTCCACAAGATGTAGAAGGACTTATCGAGCTTCTTGGCGGAGAGAAAGCTTTTGCAGACAAACTGAATACTTTCTTCTCTCTTGATTCGGGGAATGATGAAGACATTTTGCTTGACCTCACAGGATGCATCGGTCAATATGCACATGGTAATGAGCCCAGTCACCATATTGCCTACCTATATGCTTATGTCGGGCAGCAATGGAAAACCGCGCGTCTCACTCGCTATATATTGAAAAATTTCTACCATGACCAACCTGACGGAATTATTGGTAACGAAGACTGCGGGCAAATGTCAGCTTGGTATATAATGTCTTCGCTGGGCTTTTATCCAGTATTTACAGCATCCGGCCAATATGTACTTGGCAGCCCGCTATTTGATAAAGTTACTATTAATCATGAAAATGGTAAAAAGTTCATAATAGAGGCTGTTAATAACTCACCCGAAAACATCTATATACAGGATGTAAAGCTAAATGGAAAAAAATATGACCTTACTTACATAACACATCAGGATATCATGCAAGGAGGGAAACTTATAATCAGAATGGGAAGTGAGCCGAATTATGATTTTGGAAGTAAACAAATGAGTCGTCCGCAGAATCGGACTATAAGTATATATGCATCAAAACCTTTTGTACATCCAGGAATGGCTCAAAGTTATGAAGATCTTGAATTTATGCGGACAAATGTATTGCAAGGTAATGAGCCTTGGAAAACAGCTTTTAACGATCTGAAAAAACAGACTCCTCTCAACTTTGTTCCTTGTCCTATTGCTTTTGTTTCTGAAGATGCTTATGGTGTAAACAGTTTTGGAGGTAAAGAGTTTTATCAAAGTGCTATGGCTGCTTATAAGCATTCTTTGGTATGGTATATAACAAAAGACCAAGTATACGCTGATAAGGCAATTGAGATACTTAATGCCTGGGCGTATAAGCTGCATAGTTTTGATGCTAACAATGCCAAATTGAATGTAGGTTTGTGGGGATATTATTTTTTGAATGCTGCTGAAATATTGAAATACTCAGATGCTGGTTGGAGCGAGCGGGATATGGCACAATTTGAAAATATGGTATTGACAATCTTATACCCAACTATTAAAGATTTCTTTACCGAAGCTAATGGCAACTGGGATGCATCAATGATAAGCACTATGTTATGCATAGCAGTTTACACCGATAACCGTGAAATATTCTATAAAGCTATTGACCGTTACCTTTGGGGACCTGGAAATTCAGGAATCACCAAGTACATCTATCCCGGGGGACAATCGCAGGAAGCTATTCGCGACTGGGATCATGCGCAACTTGGCATAGGTGAGTTTGAGAAAGCAGCTCAAACAGCCCGTACTCAAGGCATGGATCTTTACAGTGTAGCACAGGATAGACTAGCCTATGCTTATGAACTTACCGCTAAAGTGATGCTGGGTAATGATATTGATATTTATGGCACACTTTCTACAAGCAGGATGGATACTATAAAAGATATTTATCAATCTATTTATGATTATTATATCAATGTAAGGGGAACTGAGCTCCCTTATACTAAACAATTTATACAGAAACATGTGCATCCAGCCTTTTCTATAGGTACTTTAACCGGATTAAAATACCACCCGGTCAAAAGTAGGCAGATGATGAAAACGCTGCCTGTGCCCGATTTCCTGAAGCCTACTGAAATCGGAGCACTCAATGCTCCTACTCGTGATATACCTTCCGGTTCAATCCGGGTAAATCCTGGAGAGTCCGTACAAGATGTTATTGATAGACACAGAGGTTCTGGAAAATGTATTGTCCTCGAAAAAGGTGTGCACATATTGAAAGCTCCACTCAAAATCTACAGTGGAATAACTTTATGTGGCTATGGCAAGCAGTCCGTGTTATATCTTAGTCCTGAGATGAGGACAGCAACAATCATAAATGCCGAAGATAACATCAGTAATTTTACTTTGCGTGATGTATTGATAGAAGGTGCCATAAACGTAAAAGAAAATAGTGACCCCAATCACGATCGCCGGTTACGTTTATATATGCTTGCTCCCAGCCGCGAGGGGATTATGATACGTTCCGAAAACGGTGGACGAATTGAGAACCTTACATTTGAGAATGTTACCTTGCAAAATTTCACCAAAAATGGTATGCTCATAGTAGGAGGTTCAGGTATCAAGATAAACCGTTGTAATTTCACAGATAACGGTGCCGCCGTTGTACCCGGTTCCGGATTTCACCATAACTTGAATTTATCGTATGTCACCAATGGTTCAGTTACTAACAGTCGATTCTGTTCTTCACCCTGGGGTAATGGTATCAGCATATCATTTTGCAAAAAGATAAACGTTTCAAACAATGAAATGTGCCGCAATAAGCTCTCAGGTATTTATTGTGTCGACAGTGAAAATATCTCTATCAATAACAATCTAACAGAAGGCAATGATGAAGACGGTATCAATATAGATGCACTATATAGAGGGTGCAACACTGTAGAAATACAGAGCAACCTCTCACAGAATAATAGTAGAAAGGGAATCAGAACCAATTGCGTTACTGCATTAAGACAAAAAGATAATAAACTATTAATAAATAGATCAGAGTGTATTAACTAAAAATTAAAATTATGAATTACAGAATTAAAGCATTATTTATTAGCTTTTCTTTTGTTGCCGCACTCAGTGCGCAACGTGTAGAGTGGGTTTCGACTACTGACAACAATCGTTGGCAAACGTCCAACAAGGTGAAACTGGAAAAAGCCTTAGCTGGTACCCAGTTCGATATTACTATTACTGGTGAAAAAGCGCAAGTGATAGACGGCTTCGGCGGTTGTTTCAGTGAACTTGGCTGGGATGCCCTCATGGAGCTTTCAGAGACAGAACGCAACAAGGTTATTTACAATCTTTTCAACCCGCAGGAAGCTAACTTTAACTACAATCGTATGCCTATGGGAGCTAGTGATTTCGGAATGAACTTTTACTCATTCAATGATGTGGCCGATGATTTTGCAATGGATAATTTTAGCATTGCTCGTGATCGTCATATCCTTTTACGATTCATCAAAGCTGCACAAAAAGAAAATCCCGGAATGCACATCTTTGCTTCTCCTTGGTCTCCCCCAGCTTGGATGAAGACTAATAACCACTATGCCAGTACGGCTAGTACAAAGGGATTCAACGGATTACCTGCAGAAAGAAATAATACTAAAGATGCTACAGGCTTTAGAATGCTCGACGGCTATTTGAAAGCTTATGCTTTGTATTTCTCTAAGTTCATTCGGGCTTACGAGAAAGAGGGAGTTACAATTTCCGCTGTTTATCCACAAAACGAACCATGCTCCAATCAGGTGTTCCCCAGTTGTAAATGGAGATCTGAAGACCTTGCATTCTTCATTAGCGATTATCTTGGACCTAAATTCGAAGAAGATGGTATAAAGACCGATATCTATTTTGGCACTGTAAATACCAGTATAGCTGATTACGTAAGAACTGCGCTCAACAATGAAAAAGCTGCTAAATATATAAAAGGTGTCGGCTTTCAATGGTCTGGTAAAAAGGCTATACCAATTATTAGCAAAGAATATCCACATTTAAAATATGTACAAACCGAGTCTGAATGTGGTAACGGAGCCAATATTTGGAGTCAGGCAGAATACACATGGAGTCTCATGCATCAATATCTTACTAACGGTGCCAGCGTTTACGCCTATTGGAACCTCATACTTGACCAAACGGGAGTAAGTCCTTGGGGCTGGAGGCAAAATTCACTCATAACAATTGATAAAGAAACCAAAGAGGTAAAGTACAACCCTGAATACTATATCATGAAGCATATAAGCAAATATGTATTGCCGGGTGCGTACAGATTGATAACAAACGAAAGAACTGATCATTTGGCATTTCAAAATCCTGATGGGCAGATAGTAGTTGTGATAGTGAATCAAGAAGAAACTGATAAAGAAATGAATATCGGGTATAAAGATAAAATGATAAGTCTGAAAGTGGAGGCAAAATCATTTAATACTATCAAATTTTAAAATGATTTGTAAGAATACTATTAAATGATAACTTAATGGTGTACCCTGAAATGGTACAACTATACAGTATGAGACACGTTCTATGATATGAACTGTATGTTGTTATTCTCTCATTTCAGGGTATACATTAGTTATATTTTCTTTACTGCAGAGAGCATCATCCTATATAACCTCTTTTAAATATATAAGCATGAAAAAGTATGTATTATTACTGATGGCTGTTTTAACCATGGCCATACTATCATCTTGTAATAAAGTTATTGTAAACAAGACTCCCATAGATTATGTTAATCCATATATAGGGAATATCAGCCATTTGTTGGTACCTACTTTCCCAACTGTTCATTTGCCTAACAGTATGCTTCGGGTTTATCCCGAAAGGAGAGAATATACAACGGATTATATTTCTGGGTTGCCGATAATAGTAACCAGCCATCGTGGACGTTCCGCTTTTAGTATTAGCCCTAAGAGTGAACAGTCAGATGTATTTTCTCCTATAATCAATTATACGTACGATAATGAAAGAATCAGCCCCTACCGCTACTCGGTCCATCTGGATGAAGCGAAAGTGGAAGTAGATTTTGCCCCTTCCCATCAATCTGCACTTTATAATTTAAAGTTTGCTAATGGTGAAACTAATCAGCTCATTATTAATAGCCGGAATGGAAAACTAAAGACAACAGGGTGTGGTGTCTCCGGATATGAAACGATAGGGAATGGACCCACAAAAGTTTATCTGTATTTGGAAGCAGAACAACCTATAGTCAACTCCGGAGCCCTAATAAATAATGAAATCCATTACAATCGGACATCAGCTGAGGGGCAGAATGAAGCTATTGTATTAGGATTTTCTTCAAAAGTAGTGAATGTTAGATACGGTATTTCGTTTATAAGCGAAGAACAAGCGCAAGAGAATCTTGAGAGAGAAATCAATACCTACAGGGTAGACGATTTAGCACGAATTGGTAAAGATATTTGGAATGAAACTCTGGGAAAAATAGAAGTGGGGGGAGGTTCCGAGAGCGACAAGGTGGTCTTTTATACTTCACTTTACCGTACTTACGAACGCATGATTAATATATCCGAAGACGGCAAATATTACAGTGCTTTCGATGGTCAGGTGCACGATGATAATGGCATCCCTTTTTATACCGATGATTGGATTTGGGATACCTATCGGGCGACCCATCCCTTGCGTATCTTAATTGAGCCTGAAATGGAAGTACACATGATAAATTCATATTTGCGTATGGCTCAACAGTCAAAAGAAGGTTGGATGCCCACTTTCCCTGAAGTAACTGGGGACAGCCATCGGATGAATGGCAATCATTCTGTTGCGGTAATTTGCGATGCTTATTATAAAGGTCTGCGTGGTTTCGATCTGGATGCGGCTTACAATGCATGCAAAGCAACGTTAACAGAGAAAAGCTTACTTCCTTGGAAATGTATACCTAATACGGAGTTGGATATATTTTATCAGGAAAGAGGCTATTTCCCTGCTTTGCAGCCTGATGAAGAAGAATATGTAAAAGCAGTTCATTCTCATGAAAAAAGACAACCAATTGCTGTTACTCTTGGTACTTGTTATGACGATTGGTGTTTGTCGCAGATAGCAAAGGAGTTGGGGAAGGTTGAAGATTATAATTATTTCTTGAAGCGTTCATCTAATTATCGCAATATCTATAATTCTGAGACTGCATTTTTCCATCCTAAAGATAAAGATGGAAGGTTTATTGAACCTTTTGATTATCGCTATTCAGGTGGACAAGGTGCGCGGAATTATTACGCAGAAAATAATGGCTGGATTTACCGTTGGGATGTACCTCATAATATTGCTGACTTAATTACATTAATGGGATCACCTCAAAAGTTTATACAAAATCTTGAGCAGACATTCCGTGAACCACTTGGTAAGAACAAATATACTTTTTATTCACAATTACCGGATCATACAGGTAATGTAGGGCAATTTTCAATGGCAAATGAGCCCTCTTTGCATATTCCTTATTTATATAATTATGCTGGAGAGCCGTGGAAAACTCAAAAAAGGATTAGGAGATTACTAGACCAGTGGTTTCGAAACGATTTGATGGGAGTTCCGGGAGATGAAGATGGAGGAGGTATGACGGCTTTTGTTGTTTTTTCTGCAATGGGATTTTATCCAGTAACACCTGGTATACCTATTTATAATATTGGGAGTCCATTGTTTGAATATATAAAAATGGACCTTGGTAACGGTACTTTTTTTGAAATTGAAGCAAGAAACTGCTCGAGAGAAAATAAGTATATCCAATCGGCAATATTAAATGGAAAAGAATGGAATAAATCTTGGTTTAGCCATGATGATATTAAAAATGGAGGCAAACTTGTACTGGTTATGGGAGATAAAGCTAATGAAAGCTGGGGGATAAAAGATGTACCTCCCTCTGGTGAATCAGTCAATAAACTAATTTCTCTTTAAACATAGCGTTGATAATTTTGATATTAAGCAATATAAATTTAATATAATATTTATGATTGAAACTGGTAACCTTCAACAGATTAATGCCAACCGCGTAATCTTTTTAGATTGGCTGCGTGCTATTGCTTGTTTAATGGTATTGATAGTACATGCATCAGAGTGTATCTATTCGAATGATTATTCTTTTTCATTTCCCTCTGAGGCAGGGCGTTGGAGCGTATGTTTAATCAATGGGTTTGTACGTCCGGCTGTACCACTGTTCCTTATTGCTTCTGCATATTTGTTAGTACCTTTAAAAACTGATACTAAAACTTTTTTCCGTAAACGCTTTATACGGGTTGTCATTCCTTTTATTGTATGGCTTGTTATGTATGCCGTTCTTCCTATATTATGGGAAGAATATACTATGACAGATGTAAAAAATAACCTGTCGAAAATTTTCATCAATTTTATTCCACGAGCTTCACATTTGTGGTTTATTTACATGCTTCTTGGTATTTATTTGATTATGCCGGTTTTATCTTCATGGTTGAAGCAGGTCAGCCGGCGTGAAGAGGAATTTTTCTTAGCTCTTTGGTTATTTACCACTTTATTTTGGCATGCTCATGAGATATTCGGGGATATTTTCGGGGAATGCTGGTGGAACCCATTCCCTTTGTTCCATTATGTATCTGGATATGTGGGATATGTAATAATGGCTCATTATATTCGTAAGTATTTAAACTGGTCTATGAAGAAGACACTTTATGTGGCTCTTCCATGTTTCTTAATAGGATATTTGTTTTGTGTCTGGTCATTTTATACGCGTTCGTTTACAGTTGAAGCTGTACAGCAGTTGGAATTAAGCTGGCAAACTACTTCAATAGCTCCAGTTTTAATGAGTTTTGGGGCATTTATGTTTATTAAGAAAATCAGTTATACGGGTAAAGCTTACAAAATAATCCGTGATATTTCGTGTATGAGCTATGGTATGTATCTTATGCACATGTTAATTCTGCCATATATCTTTGGTTTGTGTAATTCTGCAATGTCACCTGTTATTACAATATTGGTGACGGCACTGGTTACATACATCATTTGCTATATCATAACCAAGATGATTTCATGTTTGAAGTATGGAAAATATATTGTCGGTTGATTTGTGGATTGTAGTTTAAAGAGGCAAAATATTGGTAATGTTATTATTGAGAGTGAAAATTGAGATTGTTATTAATATAAATGAGTAGTATAATATGATCAAACGAAGAGATTTTTTGAAGAAGTCTGGAATGATTGCTATGGCAGCGGCATTTCCGGGAATTATAAATGCGGAGGTGGAGACTACTGAGGAAAGTGCGGTATTAAACAAGAATAAAATAAAAGTAAATAATCAGTGGGATGTGATAGTTGTGGGTGGTGGTCCTGCAGGATGTGCAGCGGCGACAGCTGCTGCCCGTGAAGGTGCTAAAGTTCTAATTATTGAAAGTACCGGAGCGTTGGGAGGGATGGGAACTTCCGGTTTGTTGAATGCATGGTGTCCGTTTACCGATAAAGAAAAGATTATATATAAAGGAATTGCTGAAAAGGTTTTTATGGAAGCTAAAAAAGGAGTTCCTCATGCAAGAGGCTATGATTGGGTTCCTATCAATACAGAATATTTAAAAGTGGTTTATGATGACTTGGTTATGTCGCAAGGAGTTTCTGTATTGTTCTTTTCTAACATGGCAGCTGTAGAAATGAAAAATAAGGAGACGGTTGATGCTATTATTGTTGCAAATAAAGCAGGACTAACAGCTTACAAGGCCAAACTGTTCATTGATTGCACGGGGGATGGGGACCTGGCAGTTTGGGCAGGAGCAGACTTTGATATGGGAGATGATAAAGGGGATGTACAAGAAGGTTCTTTGTGTTTTGCTTTATCAAATATTGATCCTTATGAATTTTCATTGATAGGGACTGTTCAATCCAGTAAAAAGGATAGCCCCATTTTTAAAATAATTGAATCTGGTAAGTACAATCTTATTAAAGATTATCATATTAATGATAAATATGCAGGACCGGGATATCTGGCTTTTAATGCCGGGCACGTGAAGGTTAATAGTATTGATCCCGCTTCTCTTTCATCTGCGATGATAACTGGGAGAAAAATTGCACGACAATTTCAGGAAGGATTAGCTGAGTATGAACCGAAAACGTTTGCTTCTTCCTACTTGGCTGCGACAGCAGCATTAATGGGGGTAAGAGAAAGTAGACGAATAAAATGTGATTATACTTTCACGTTAGAAGATTGGCTGGACCGTAAGGAATTTGAGGATGGAATTGGGCGTAATTCTTATTATATTGACGTACACAAAGAAGATGCGACAAAATATCCGAAATATGGGAAAGGAGAATCGCATGGTATTCCTCTACGTTGCTTGTTGCCTGTCGGATTAAAGAACGTATTTGTTGCCGGACGGTGTATATCAACTGACCATTATGCTCATGGTAGCTTACGGGTCATGCCTCCCGCTTTAGTAACGGGTGAAGCTGTAGGGACGGCGGCCGGATTAATTTATAAGACCGGCACTATTGATGTGCATAGTATAGACGTAACCCGGCTCAGAATTAGATTAAAGGAGATGGGACAGTTGTTGTAATCAATTCAATAAATACGATTGCTATAAAGTGAAATCTATTTGTGGCTTTAGTAGCAAGACTAAATGATAGAAATAATATGGTGAGAATGAAACTAACTAATATCATATTTGTATTGCTTGTTTTTTTCCCGTTTTATGCAAAGGGAAAGGAAATCGTTAAGCTTGTCAAGGATAAGAAAACGAATATATTGTTCTATGATCTGAACAAAAATGGGAAAATGGATATATACGAGAATTCTACTTTAGACATAGAATCCCGTGTAGAGGACATCCTTTCACAAATGACACTAGAAGAAAAGGTTGGGCAGATGTTGACTTCTCTGGGTTGGCACATGTATGAGCGCGTGGGGGATGATGTTCGATTGACAAAAAGACTAACGGAAGAACTTGATAAATATCATATTGGTTCGTTGTGGGGATTTATGCGTGCGGATCCTTGGACACAGCGTACTTTGAAAACTGGGCTTAATCCAACTTTGGCTCCTAAAGCGGTTAATAAGCTTCAACGATATGTGATTGAAAATACCCGTTTGGGTATTCCTCTTTTCCTTGCGGAAGAATGTCCTCATGGTCACATGGCCATTGGTACAACTGTTTTCCCGACATCTATAGGGCAATCTAGTACTTGGAACCCCAAATTGATAGAACAAATGGGACGTGCCATAGCCAAAGAGGCAAGAGCACAAGGAGCTCATATCGGTTATGGTCCAGTACTTGATTTAGCGCGTGACCCACGTTGGTCGCGGGTTGAAGAAACGTATGGCGAAGATCCGTTTCTCATAGGCAAAATGGGAGAAGCGCTTGTACGCGGTTTTCAGGGGGATGACTTTAACCCCGGAGAAAGTCTTCTTTCTACTTTGAAACACTTCGCATCTTATGGATGGACCGAAGGAGGCCATAATGGGGCTAGCGCTCATGTGGGTATGCGTGAAATGGAAGAAGCTATTTTGCCTCCTTTCCGAGAGGCGATAGATGCAGGAGCATTATCAGTGATGAGTTCATACAATGAAATTGATGGGACCCCTTCTACTGCTAACTACCACCTACTTACCAAAGTCTTAAGAAATAGGTGGGGTTTTCAAGGATTTACTATTTCCGATCTTCGTTCCATTGGAAGATTAAGAGAGCATGGCGTAGCTGCCAGCGATTATGAAGCAGCTGTGAAAGCTGTAAATGCAGGTTTGGATAATGATTTGGGAATGAATGTATATGGTGAGCAATTAGGTGAAGCTGTGAAAAAGGGAGATGTATCTCCGGCAGTATTAGATCAATCGGTTAGTCGAATCCTGAGGCTTAAATTTAGAATGGGGCTCTTTGATAACCCCTTTGTTGACGAAAAGGCAGCTCTGGAAATGGTGGCAAATTCTGAACATTTGGAACTGGCACGAGAAGTAGCACGCCAATCTATTGTTTTATTAAAAAATCGGGATAATATTTTGCCTTTAAAGAAAAACTGTAGTAAGAAAATTGCTGTAATCGGTCCAAATGCAGACAATATATATAATATGCTGGGAGATTATACTGCACCGCAGACTGCAGCTTCGGTAGTTACAGTTCTCGAAGGCATTAAGAATAAGGTTGATAATGAAGATGTGATTTATGCAAAAGGGTGCGCTATACGTGACACCAGCCGTATCGGCATTCGTGACGCTTTGAATGCAGCGGCTTCCGCAGATGTTGTTATTATGGTTATGGGAGGATCCAGTGCGCGCGATTTTTCATCTGAATATGAAGAAACAGGTGCAGCAAAAGTATCTGCTAATTTAATCAGTGATATGGAAAGTGGAGAAGGATATGATAGAGCGACGCTTAATCTTATGGGCTTGCAGTTGGAACTTATTCAAGAAATTAAGAAATTGGGAAAGCCAATCATATTAGTATTGATAAAAGGGCGTCCTTTACTTTTAGAAGGTATAATTCAAGAAGTCGATGCCATTATTGATGCTTGGTATCCTGGTATGCAGGGGGGCAATGCTTTAGCTGATGTTCTTTTTGGAGACTATAACCCCGGAGGGCGACTAAGTATTTCGATACCCCGTTCTGTTGGACAACTCCCTGTATATTATAATCCGAAGAGAACAGGAAACCGCAATAAATATCTTGAAGAGGTTGGAGTGCCACGCTATTGTTTCGGATATGGATTAAGCTATACTTCTTTTGAATACTCAGATATGGAAGTGACATTAAATGAGACAACAGATGATTGTATTGTAAATATTAGGGTGAAAATCGTTAATACTGGACAGAAATCCGGAGATGAGGTTGTACAGCTTTATATCTGTGATGATGTAAGTAGTTATACAACTCCAGCAAAGCAGTTGCGTGCTTTTGAACGAATACATTTGGAGGCAGGAGAATCTCAGATCGTTACATTTACGCTGAATAAAAAGTCTATGATGTTATATATGCAAGATGATGAATGGGTTGTGGAGCCTGGAAGCTTTTCGCTGATGATTGGCAGTTCTAGTCAGGATATACGATTACAGCGCAAGATTTATGTAACCCAAAAGTATTGTTTGAAATAGGCAATATAAAAAAACATCTCGATTTTCCTCCTCTGTAAGAGGAAAAAATCGAGATGTTTTTTTGAGTTATAATTAAATGAAACTCCTATTATTTCAGAAGCAGAGCAAATAGCATCCTGCCAATAATAAAATAAGTGTCTCATAATAAAAAGATTGGGCAAGTTTATTATCTTTGCTTGCCTAATCTCCTTTATAACTCTAAAAACGCCATGTATGAAAAGATATAGAATTCACATTTTATCTGTTTTGTTTATTTGTCTTTCCTTTCCTACTCTGTTGTATGCCACTACGGAAAATCCTGTTTCTATCAAAAAACTCAAGGTGGAATATGCCGAAATGCCATTAGGCATCGATGTAGAAAAGCCTCGTTTCAGTTGGCAAATGGTGGTGCCGGATACCGAAAGAGGTTATTCGCAGAAGGCCTATCAGATAATAGTGACTGATGAAACGGGTAGTTTGGTATGGGATAGCGGAAAAGTGTCGAGTGACCTGTCACTGAACATAGAATACGCCGGTGCCCCTTTGCAACCTGCTACCTGCTATTTCTGGACGGTCAACGTTTGGAATCAAAGAGGCGAACAATCATCGGAAACTTCCTGGTTTGAGACAGGATTAATGAGTAAAACTTCCCCTTACGAGGGATGGAGTGGTGCCAAGTGGATAGGTGGCGGAGATAAAGACAGGATGCTCTATTCTCACTATCTCCCGGTATTCAGGCTGAATGTTTCACTTCAACTGGATGAAAAGTCAAAAAGCACACGTGCAAGCTTTGTCTACGGAGCGAATGATAAGCGTCTGATGGATAAAAATAAGAACCTGTATCACTTGCAGAATGGAAAAGATGAATCTTATATTAAAATAGAATTGAGCATTGATTCACTCGCTTCGGGTAAAAAGGCAATACTGAATGTGTATCGTGTGGGATACCATCCGGACGATCAGGGAAGCGTTCCTTTCAAAAGTTTCCCTGTTCCGCTGACATGGATTCATGAAAACAACAAGTATGCACAGCATACCATAAGCCTTACTTCCGATTTGGGGTTTACAAGATTCTATGTGGATGGTGGTGAAGAGATTGGTTGGGTAAATCTGAATCCGCTGGGACAGGGAGGAGATTTTATCGCTTTCCCGGTGGTAGGTGATGTCGGTTTTGATGTTCCCGCAGGGCAATCTGCTATTTTCCCGAAGATGGAGATTGCTAATCTCAGAAGTCCTTCGAATGTGATAACTACTTGTAAAGAAGGGAATAACCGGATAGATGGCAATGTTTCCGGTGCTTTTTATACTTTCACTCCCAAAGGCAATTCTGCTCCTATGCTTCGTACGGTTTTCTCTACTCCGGATACTGAAATAGCCAAAGCCCGCTTGTATGTTACTTCACGTGGTATTTATGAGGTTTATCTGAATGGCAAGCGTGTGGGAGAAGATTATTTTAATCCCGGAATCACCCAGTATAATAAAACCCATCTGTACCAGACGTTTGATGTAACGGAGTACGTTCATTCCGGTAGAAATGCCCTTGGCGCTTTGATGGCAGAAGGCTGGTGGAGTGGGGGGGCTACCTTTACGGGAGACAATTGGAACTTCTTCGGTGACCGCCAATCTTTATTAGCGAAACTGGTTATCACGTATTCAGATGGCCGGACCGATGTGGTGGTAACTGATCCGTTATCCTGGCAGTATTTCAGTGAAGGTCCTATTACCTACGGCAGTTTCTTCCAGGGCGAAGTGTATGATGCTTTAAGGGAAACGGCAGTGGAAGGATGGAGTATGGCCTCTTATGATGCATCTGCCTGGAAACCGGCTCATGAAGTTGCCTTGGAAGGTAATATCAGTACGGCAGGTAATCCGAATATGCCGTGGGTGAACGATTATTCAGGCTTTGAACTTACCGGGCAGTTCGGTCAGACGGTGAAACAAATAAATGAGTTGACGGCTCTCTCGGTAGAAGAAGTCCGCCCCGGTGTGTTTGTATATGATATGGGGCAGAATATGGTAGGAGTTCCCCGGATTAGTTTATCGGGCATGAAACCCGGAACGGAAATTACGCTGCGCTTTGCTGAGGTGAAATATCCCGATTTGCCGGAATACGAAGGGAGTATCGGTATGATTATGTTGGAGAATATCCGTGCAGCTATGGCTCAGGATGTTTATATAGCCAAAGGTGGGCAGGAAATCATCTCTCCCCGCTTCACCTATCATGGTTACCGCTTTATAGAGATCACAGGCATTGATAAACCGTTGCCTGTGGGAGCGGTGAAAGGGGTAGTACTCAGCTCTATACACGAATTAGCTTCACGCTACGAGACTTCCAATACTCAGGTGAATCAGCTTTGGAAGAATATAACCTGGTCTTCTTATGGAAACTTCCTTTCCATTCCTACGGACTGTCCGCAACGCAATGAACGGCTGGGATGGGCAGGAGACATTTCTGTCTTCTCGCGCACTGCAACTTATCTGGCGGATGTCCCGCAATTCCTGAGACGCTATCTCCGTTCTATGCGCGATGTTCAGCGGACGGATGGGCGTTTTCCGGATATTGCTCCATTGGGTGGTGGTTTTGGCGGTCTGCTGTGGGGAAGTGCCGGAATCACAGTGCCTTGGGAGTGCTACCAGCAATATGGGGATACCATTTTGTTGAGCGAACACTACGACGCCATGAAGCGCTATATTCAGTACATCATCGATAATACCATCGAAACAGAAACCAACCTGATTGTTCAAACCCGTTCGTGGGGTGATTTGTGTGACTGGCTGGGGCTGGAGGATGAGAAGAATGATAAATCTCTGGTATGGGAAGCCTACTTCATTTATGATCTGGAGTTGATGGCTAAGATGGCGACTGTCCTTGGTAAGGCTACCGATGCCGAGTGGTTTCGTGAACTGCATGCCGCCCGGAAGGATTTCTTTAATAAAACGTATATAGAGCCTGAGACCGGAAAGACCCGGTTTTCGGCTTTTGTCCCTGAGAAGAAAGGATCACATATCGATATACAGACTTCGTATGTGCTTCCGTTGGCTTTCAATATTATTGATGAAGAGAATCGTAATAAGGTGATTGCCAATCTTGCAGAGACTGTGAAAAGGAAGAATACCACGGATAGAGGTCAGCAATGCCCTCCTTACTCTCTGATGACAGGTTTCATCGGCACATCATGGATCAATAAGGCTTTGTCTGACTACGGGCATTCAGACTTGGCTTACAGGCTACTTCAGCAGACCAGTTATCCTTCGTGGCTTTATTCCATTGAACAGGGAGCCACTACCATCTGGGAACGTCTGAACTCTTATACTCGCACAGATGGCTTTGGTGGAAACAATCGCATGAATTCTTTCAATCATTATTCTTTCGGTGCTGTGGGTGCCTGGATGTATAATTACTCTTTGGGAATACAGCGTGATGAAACTTCTCCCGGTTTCAAGCAGTTCGTTCTGAAGCCTATGCCCGATCCAACCGGGAAGATGACGTATGCACGGGGATATTATGATTCTATGTATGGACGCATTGAAAGTGGCTGGAAAGTGGAGAGCGGAGTGATTCGTTATACTTTCACTGTACCTGCCAATACTACAGCTACCCTATATCTGCCGGCTGCATCGTTGAGGGATGTTCGTGAGAAAACGAAGCCTGTCCGGAAGTGTAAAGGAATAGAATTTATCAGTGAAGGAAATGGAGAGGTGGTTCTGAAACTTCTTTCCGGCAGCTATTCGTTTGAGGTGAAGAAGGATTATCCGCTTGCGGCAAGGAAGAGGAAGAAAGGTGAGATAGCCAGATCTAAGGGAATTCATTGAAAAAACAAACTGAAGATTATGGGATTATCTTTGCGAAAAAATTCGCATTGAAAAAGTTCGCAATATGGAAAACTTATCTTTGTACAATGGATAATGAAACATCGGTGAAAAGGACGTTTTGACACTTTGCATATTTAATAGCTTTAGAATCTGTTCTTTCGCCCTGCTCTACCGGATGGAAGAAAAGAAAGAATTCTATTTTTGTAGACTACATACTTTCAGGCGTATAGCGAATAGTTTACAACTCTAAAAAGTCGATATATTGCTCGTTTCTAATGAAAGTACTGTTTCTTTCTAATGAAACAAGTGTTCTTTCTGAATGAAGTTAACTTCTCGTTTGCAAAACACTAACTTCCTGTCGACAGGAAGTTAGTGTTTTGCAAATAAGGAACAGGCTCTTTTCATCAAAAAATTGCATAAATGAAGTATATTATACGAGAATCCTGCATATGCATGTCACTGTATATGCAGGATTTTTCTATTTTCCCTTTTAGAGATAAAAGAGTATGTTGCTGAAATACTTGAAAGTCTGCCTTTATGGAGGTGGAATAAAGAAAATGCTTTCTTTATGTCTGGAAGACTACATGTCTTCCATAGAGAGTCCTAAATATTCTACTTGATAATCTTTTAGTCCGGTGCTTTCAATGAAAAATGCGCCTTTTATCCGTAGGCGTTCCATGTCAATCTTCCGTTTCTGGCGTTTTATTTCAATGATCCGGGCAGATTTCTCCAATTCATTCAGTGTGATAAGGACTATTTCATTTTCTCCTTTTCTATCCCAAAAACCACCGATACGGGTGCTACATTGTTTTTCCATGAAGCGCGTGGCAAAATACCTCTCCAGTATTTGACTGCTGAATATCTCATAATCGCGTTCAATGATTTCACGCAACATCGTAAAGGAACCAATTTCCACCATATAATAATATTTGAAGATGAAACGGAACCAAAAAGATAGAAAGTTATCGCACAGGCAATAGCGTACATTCTTCGTTTCTACTTTTGCCAATAGTGGTATACGTTTTTCTATCAGATTGAAATCTTTTTCCAAGCGGGAGAGGTACCCGCCTAATTCTTTCTGCACAACCGCTTCTATTTTGGCGCGTGTATTTTCCCCTCTTGCTATGGCTGCAAGAATAGAAAAGTAGACTGCATAATCTTTTCCGAATTCTTCGACAAGCATATTTTTTCCTTCACTGATGAAGAGTGAATCTTCCTGTATCATATAATCCAACATCTTCTTCTTGGTATATATACCATTATCCATAAAAAGTTGAACATACTTTGCCACACCACCGGTAAATGCATATAAAGCCAATAAATCCTCATCTGTATAGAGTGCATTATGATCAGAAAGTATCTGTTTCAGCACATCTGTACGAAATGGTTTTAGCCGGATGTATGCAGTGACCCTGCCAAATAGCGATTCTTTGCTGTTTTGAAATATCTTTTGCATTAGCGAATAGACAGATCCGCTAAGTAAGAGGTTCATTCTGCTTTTGTCTTTGTTGATATCCCAATAGTGCTGCATTTCGCTGTAAATGGAGGGATTGATATTGAAGAACTCTTGAAATTCATCGATAATGAGATTGAACGGGTTCATGGCGGAATACTCCATAAAAAAGCGGAACAGTTCGGCAAAGGAAGTTACTTGTCCGAAGAAAGGAATCCCCAGATTGCGGGTTGCGATTGTCTGGAAGTCAACGACAAGATTGGCTTCTGCTTTGCGGGCTACGAAGAAATAAAGTGTAGGTTGACCTGCAGTGACATTTAGCAATAATTGAGTTTTGCCGATACGTCTTCGTCCGGTAATGATGGTCATTTGAGCTTGAAGAAGAGATTTCTGTTGTATCTCTTGCAGTTTGGCTGTTTCTTGTTCCCTATCGTAGAATTTCATAATCAAATGTTTACGTAGATATAATACAGTTCCGTAACCGTCAGTTCCGTAATGGCCATTACGGAACTGACGGTTACGGAATAAAAATACAGAGAATAACGAAACTACCCAAATGGAACTGCTTTTTTCTATAATAGTAGTTCTAACTTTTTGTTTTTTCTAACAGTCTGTTTTTCTGCTTTTTATTCTCTGAACATAGTCAAGGCCCTGTCTGCTCCGTATTAGCTCCATGTCTATACACTTGGACTTGGTACGGACTTGGTATGGACTTGACACGGAGTTGGTATAGTGAAGGGGTAGAAAAGAGTAGTATCGGAAAGTATGGGTATAAAAAAAGGAGTACCGCTGTACTCCAACCTTTGTTAACCTTAAATCTAATACTATGAAAAAAATCACATTGCAAATATAAGAGCTCACCCTGTTTCCTCCAAATATTTGCTCCCGTTTGATATTCCTTTTATAATTCTTTCACGGATATTCACTGTTCTCGCACACGAACTGTCTTTTTGAGACAATATCGTGGATGATAGTGGCTAAATGATTATAGAATAGCTTTCTTTTTTTAATAGCTCCTAATTATTAGATTCCTTTCCGGAATGGTCTTATTAACTGCCTAAAAAAGAGTTCTTTTCTCTGGATTGATGCGAAGTTGAGACCTCTTTTATGTTGCAAAGTTGCAAATCTGTTTCATTCGTTTCACAGAAGCTTCCACCCCCTGAAAAGAGTTGTAATCTTCGTATTTCTTTCAAATTTTTAAATATACATTTGCCATATACAAAGCAAAGTTATGAAGGTTCGCGTAGGTTTATATATATTCTTAATACTCTCTTTTTTGATATTAGGAAAAGCAGAGATGCGAGCTGAAAGATTAGCAGCGAAGAAGGATATTTGCAACCCGACGGACCGAATGTTTCAACCGGAAACCTGGAGCAAAATATACCAATGGGTAATGAATGATCCGCAGGTGCCGGATAAAGAAGATGTGCTGGCGTTAATCCGGCGACACTTCGGGAACTTTGAAAAGCTGATAAAGCTGTTGCACTATTTGGATGGTGGAAAACCTTACGCTTATTTGTCGGAACATCAATTCCGGAAAGTAGAACGGATAGGGGAGATGAAAGACAGTTTGCCGATAGCCGGATTAGCGTTGCCTGTAGATGCTTTACCGGAGGGAAAAATGGAACTAATGACTTTTTCTCCACTTTATGATTTAGCTTTGGCTCCGAATGTGGAGGTGGAATTGCCCGTAGGGCAGCGGTGGTCTTTGAATATGGAATATAAATGTCCCTGGTGGTCGAATAACAAGCGTGGTTTCTGTTACCAGCTTCTTTCGGGAGGTGCTGAGGTACGTTACTGGCTTGGGAATCGCAAGAATCGCGAACGGTTGACAGGACATTTTCTGGGAATATATGCTGAAGGGGGAGTGTACGACTTCCAGTTTGATAAGGATAAAGGATATCGGGGAAACTATTATGCAGCTTCCGGACTGACTTATGGTTACAGTTATCGACTGGCCCGGCACCTGGCTCTTGAATTCAGTCTGGGGATTGGCTATCTGGAAACAGAATACCGAAAATATACTACCTACGAAAGTGATTTGATATGGACAAGTAGCGGACGCTATCATTTTATAGGACCTACGAAAGCCAAGGTTTCTTTGGTATGGCTCATTCAGGGAAGGAGGCGGTAGCTATGCGGTGTACAAATTGTGTGTTTCTTTTGCTTCTATTGGGGCTATCGGTACTTTTGGGGGGATGTGAATTTAGAGATATACTGGATGATTATCCTGTCAGCGGAGTACAGATCAAGCTTAACTGGAAGGGGGTGACGGAGCAGTTGCCCGAAGGAATGAGGGTGATCTTCTACCCGAAAAGCGAAGAAGGAAGAAAGGTGGAGAGCTACCTCTCGGTTGAGGGGGGAGTGGTGAAAGTACCACCGGGATATTATGACATGGTGATTTACAATTATAATACGGAGAGTGTGTTGATTCGTGGTGATGGGGCGTTTGAGACGATTGAGGCTTACACCGGACCGTGTACAGGGCTTAGTGCCAGTGAAGCGATGGTGTGGTCACCGGACCCTTTGTATGTAGTAAGTGTGAAAGATATGAGAATAGAAAAGAGTGAGAAGATGCTTTTGATGGAGTTTCAACCGAAACTGGTGGTCAAGAACTATTCTTTTGAAATAAAGGTGAAAGGATTGAAGAATGTGGCAAGCATTATCTGTAATGTAGACGGGATGAATGGTTCTTATTACATCAGTAATGGCTCATGTACAGCAAGTGTTGCCCCAATTTATGTAGAGGCTCGAAAAGGAGATGATGTGATACGTGGTAGTTTTTCTGCTTTTTTTGCGTCAGAATCAGCAGGCACACGTGCGGGCAGCGAGGTAACGATGAAATTACTACTTGTGAAAGTCGATAATACGGTTCAGGAAGTAAAGGTTGACATAACAGCTGCTGTAACTGCTCCATCTCCTCCGCCTACTCCTCCTGAAGAGGGAGGGGGAGATCCGGCAACGGATATTGAAATACCGATTGATGAAGAAATAGAAGTGGATGATGTGGAAGTTCCTCCCGATGGAGGCGGTGGTATGGGTGGTGATGTAGGAGATTGGGATGATGAGACGGATGTGGAATTACCTGTAAATTGAAAGTAAATAAACAAAAATATTAACTTATAAAACAAACGATTATGAAGAAGATTTTATTAACAGCAGTTGCTGCGTTGGCAATCGTAGGTTGTACGCAAAATGAAGAGATTGAGAATGTTGGTCAAAAGGCAGAGGTTAACTTTGGGACAATAGTAAGTAAGACAACAAGAGCTGCTATAACGGATAATACAGTATTGCAAGGAATGGGATTTACTGTATATGCATATAATACAGGTACAAAAACTGTTGGAGAAGGAGGTTCAGGAGTACTTGATAAAGTATTTATGCCTATAACGACTGTTAAGTATGAGGGCAATGTATGGAAAATTCAAGGTGATGCTACATATTATTGGCCAGTAGATGATAATATACAGTTTTTTGCTCATGCTACAGATGTTTTAGCAACTGGTTATGCAGCTGAATCTACAGCTTCTTATCCTAAAATAAATTATACAGTAGCGGATTTGGCCGCTAATCAAAACGATTTTGTGGTAGCTCAAGCACTTAATCAAACGCAAGCAAATCCTAAAGTAACTTTTGCATTTATTCATGTGCTTACTCAAGTTAATTTCTCAGCTAAAACAGCTAATACAGATTTGACATATAATGTAACTTCTGTAAAACTGACAGGCATCTCAAAAACAGGAACATATAACTTTGCCGATGCTAGTTGGGAAGCTAAAACAGGTGAGGGGAATATAAAAGAGTATGTATATCTTGATGATTCCAATGGAATAGAGATTACAAAAGCAGGAAGCCCTACAGATTTACAAAAGAATGGTGCTTTGATGTTAATTCCACAATCATTGACTAGTGCTAATATAGTAATTAGCTATAATGTGCTAAAAGGTGATAATGTTATTAAGAAAGTTACAGATGAATCGATTTCTTTGGCTACAACAGGGAATTGGGAAGCTGGAAAAAAGATACGCTATACTTTAGATTTGACTGCAACGGGTACTACTGTTAGTTTTGATGCTACGGTTGGTCCTTGGGGTACAGAGACTGATCCTCTGAATCCTGCTCCCGCTGAATAAAGTAGAGAGGAACTCTTCAAAATATTATATAAATAAAAAACTACGGGATTCTTCTCGTAGTTTTTTTCTTTTTGAATGCAGGAGCTAGGTATCCATATTTTAAAATAAAGTGATAAAAGAATTAGCCGGCTAAGAGATCTCAAAAACTACATAAACAGCTTGGAATGCACAAAGAATGTACTACTTTTGTCTAAACTTATAATTTATCAAAGTTATAGAATGCATTAACGAAATGAAAAAGAATCTACTATTGTTATTACTATGCCTGTTTTGTTCAGTTAATCTCTGCAATGCAAAAGCAAAAAGTACATTTACAGTTTTTCAATTAAACCTGTGGCATGGAGGTGCTAAAGTGCCTAATGGAGATCAAGGAATTATTGATGTATTGGATCAGATGGATGCAGACGTAGTTTTCCTATGTGAAGTCAGAGATGGAAAACGGTTTATACCACACGTGATAGAGGAATTGAAGAAGAGGGGAAAACAATATTATGGAGAGACTTTCGATCTGGCAATTGGTATTTTAAGTAAGTTCAAACCGGATAGCATGACTAAATGCTGCATTGTACCGGGTGATGAAAGTCGTGCTATGGTGAAAATGACAACCACAATCGAAGGGCAACCAGTCTCTTTTTATTCCTGCCATTTAGATTATCGGAATTATGAATGTTATATGCCACGTGGATATAGTGGCACGAGCTGGAAAAAGATAGATAATCCTATAACAGATGAGTCCGAGGTTCTGAAAGCCAATCGTTTGTCATTCAGAGATGAGTCTATCCGTGCTTTCGTACAAGAAGTGCAAACCGATATTAAACAAGGACGTCCGGTTATTATGGGAGGAGATTTCAACGAGCCTTCCCATTTGGACTGGCAGGCGGACACAAAAAATCTATGGGATCACAATGGGGCTGTCATTCATTGGGATTGTTCTATGATGCTTCATGAAGTTGGATTCAAGGATAGTTATCGTGAAAAATATCCTAATCCTGTTCGATATCCCGGCTTCACATTTCCCGCAGGAAATAAGCTTGCAGAAGAAGCTAAACTGGAAAAATTAGCTTGGGCACCCGAAGCCGATGAACGTGACCGGATTGATTTTATTTATTATTATCCGATGAACTCGATTCTTTCATTGAAAAATTGCATATTGGTAGGCCCTTCCGAAACAGTTGTGAGAGGCATAATAACAGAAAATGATTCCAAAGATAAGTTCTTGACCCCTTCCTGTGTTTGGCCTACAGACCACAAAGGGAACCTTGCAACTTTCAAGATTCATAAGGCTTCTTCGAAATCGTTATAAGAGACTGCGCTTGCCATAGCATTATCGGATAGATTGAAGAATTATCCCCGAAGACTTTCCCTTTTGTAAAGTCTTTGGGGATTTTTTTGTTTCTTCCCATAATATTCTTATTTTTGCCGCACAATAACAAACAAAAAACATTCAATCTACAATGCAAACTTACTCTGCGTGTGGTGCGGTCATATCGTGTCAGCAGTGCCCTAAGGCTGTGGCTAATGCTATCATTTATGCCTCTCATTCAAGAGGCTTCCACCTTCCTGCCCAAAAATGCGAAGAGAATATCATGATTTTTCTGTTAGAAGGAGAAGCTCTTGTCAACAGTCAGGAGTATGCAGGTACTGTGCTGCATGCCGGTGAGTTTATTCTTCAGGCTATCGGTTCAAAGTATGAGATTCTTGCTCTGACGGATGTGGAATGTGTTTGTTACCGCTTCAATCAGCCTGAATTGTTTTGCGAGGAACGCTATAAATATATAATGAAAAGTGTAACTCCTCCCCTCATATTCACGCCTTTGAAAATTACTAATGAATTGAATTTCTTTCTGAGTGCTTCAAAAGCTTATTTGGTAGAAGAGAAGATTTGCAGGGAATTGCTTTCTCTTAAACGGAAAGAACTTGCTTTTATTCTGGGACAATATTATTCCGATTATGATCTCTCTATGCTGGTGCATTCACTGTCCAGATATACGTCCAGCTTCGAGTATTTTGTTTTACAAAATCATATGAAGGTGAAGACTGTGGAAGAATTAGCCCAATTAGGTGGCTACACCACTACCACCTTCCGGCGCATTTTCAACTCTGTGTTCCATAAACCTGTTTATGAGTGGATGATGGAGAAACGCAGAGAGAGTATAGCTTATGAGCTTCGCTATACGGACGCCACTATCTCCGAAATCTGCTATAAATATGGTTTCGAATCTTTACCTCATTTCTCTAACTACTGTAAGAAATATTTTGGCTCTTCTCCCCGTGGGCTTCGTTCGGTGCAATCTGTTGCTACTGAGGAGACGCAGACTTTTTGCGGAGAGGCTGGTTAAAACGGTACTTCACAGAGACGATGAAATAACTGCCTATCTGTTGTGTATGGCTCTCGTAAAAGCCATCTGCCATAGTGCTGCGGTAATAACTCTTTTGTTGGCTGAGTATATCCACCCAGTTGGCTGATACTTCGGCTTGCTTCTTTTTCAGGAAACGCCATGTGATACTTGCGTTCCATACAAATTGGTCGTCTTCCCCCTTCTTTATGTTCGTACCGTTTCGGAAAGAATAATTCGCATCGGTTCTCAGCTGTATACTTTTGGGTAAATCGGCAAAAGCGTTTATTCCGAAAGCATAATTACGGGTGTAAGTATCTGTTTCCAGAAGCGAGTTGGCGGAATGTTGAAAATTCCATCTTCCGTTCAGGTCGAAGTTTCCCCATTTAGGCTGATAGGATAGGCGGAGGTCAGTGTTTATCCCGGTGTTGTGAGTGGTGCTACGCTCCGGTTGTTCGGTCTGGTTTTCGTTGATGAGGCTGACATCTTGCGCAAAAGAGCCACCGGCATTGGCATTCAGGCTAAAACTTTTGATGCGCTTCTGATATCGAAGTACCCCGTTCATGTTCCAGTTGCCGTTGATATTGACCGGATAGGTTTCACGCCCGCCTGTCTGCTGATTGTATGTCACTGCACGGGTCTGGCTGTTGATTCTGTTGTTCCAGTTCAGTGTGGCAAAGATGCCTTGCTTTGTATTCTGTGCTTCCAGTCGGACGGATTGATTGTAAGTAGGCTTCAGATTAGGGTTGCTTCGTGTGATGTTGAGCGGATCGCTGTTGTTGGTGGGGGCGATCAGATCGTATAATGACGGTTGCGAGGTATTTCCATAATAGTGCAGGATGATCCTGTTTTTCTTTTTCTGCCATGAGACGAACAACATAGGCTGGAAACCGACAGAGCGAAGGGTGGTGTCAGCTTTATGCAAACCTGTTTTTTGGTTCAGGCTACGGCGTTCGGGTTTGACGGACATCCCGGCATTGACATTCCAGGTGGTGTCGGAGTAGTTAAGAAACAGATTGATTCCGTGTTGCAGGGTACTGCTATGGCTTCGGTTACTTAGACTGTCGATGTAGCTCGTCTCATATCCCTCGGGCAGATAGCCGGGCTGCACTTCCGCTTCTTCCATAAAGCCGGACAGGTCGTATGTATTACGGTCATTTTTCTGCTTACTATAATTGAAATTATATGAGATCTGTGAGCGTAGTTTCTTGGTGAAAGGATGGGTGAACATCAGTCCGATGCCTTGTGAACGGTTGGGCGACAGGTTCGATGAGTACTGGTTGCGGTAGAGTATGGAGTCGTTTCCGGCACTGTTTTTCAGTTGATAATAGGTCGTTGACGATACGGAGAAGTTGTTATTGTCATTTTTACTATCATTGTATTGAGCTGTCAGTCCAACGGAAGTTCCTTTTTTATTGATCCGGCGCATGATATTTGCGTGGAAGGAAGACCGGTGTTGATTGCCTCTCATCAGCGACCCCATAGAAATATCATTGATTTTTTGATCATCGGGTACTTCACTGATAGTACTGAAAGGGTCCAGGATATCCAAATGAGGGTTTTCATTGAATGTACCCTGGCGGTTATTATTGGCACTATTATTCCGGGTGAGATTGAAATTACCGTAGATATTAACAAAGGTCATGCTATCTACCTGCCAGTTTAAGCCCAATGTCGCATTCATATTACGGCTGCCGTTCGTATTGTTACCGGCAGAGTATTGGTATTTGTTTCCGCTTGTCAGGTATTGTTCATTGTAGGAGGTGGATACGTTGCCCTGATTATTGTGATGATAGGACATGTTTCCGTTGATAGTCAGCTTCTTATTGTACTTTTGGGTAAAGTTCAATGCAACGTTCTCCTGTATGTTGTCTTTATAGCTGGTTCTCATGTTGAGGTTACCGGAATTGGCAATGACGGAGAGGTTGTTTCCGTTATTCTTGAAGTAGTTACCTTGCAAGTTGAAGTCCTTTTTGTTGTTATTGCCATATCCGGCTTGTCCCGATAAAAGAAGGGTTCCATTGAATTCTGCTTTGGTCTGCAAGTCGAGTACATAGTTTTCCTTTCCGGTACTGACGCCTGTCAGCTTTTCCAGTTTGCTCTTCTTATCGTATACTTTTATCTTGCTGATTAACTCAACAGGGAGGTTCTCCAGTGCCATCTTGTTGTCGCCCGCAAAGAAGGCTTCACCGTTTACGTTGATTTCATTGATAGGCAGTCCATTGTACTTCAGGGTTTTGGTTTCACTGTCATATTCCATTCCGGGAATACGTTTCACCAGAGCCTCCAGATAGGAGCCTTCCGGTGTTTTATAAGCTGCTGCATTGATGACGGTGGTATCTCCCACCTGGTCTATTTCGCGTATTGGAGCTTTAACAGTCACTTCTCCCAATTCGATGCCTTCCTCCAGCAAGATGCTGCCCAGATTAATGGTTGAAGCATTGCCATCCAGTTTTCGGAAAACAGATTGCATGCCCGTATAAGAAGCTTTGAGTAGATATTGTGTTCCTTTCTGAGTAGTAAACTGAAGGTTGAAGTGTCCGTCCGTATCGCTTGCAGCTCCTTTTATGAAAGTGGAATCTTTTCCTCCCAAAATAACAATGCTTGCGTAAGGTAAGGGTTCTTCCCCTTTTTGGGTATCTGACGCCGTGCACACTTTTCCCTTGACTGTTCTTGTTTTTTGAGCGAATAGAATAGTCGGGATTAGTAAGAATAGCAATAATATCCAGATTTTGTGCACGTTCATCTTAAGTCTTTTATAGCAGTCACAAAATTAGGGAGTTTTCGTTTGTATACAATACTTTGATAAAGAAAATTTAAAATATCGTTTTTATCTTTGTTTAGGAATAAAAAAGATTGAATATTTTTTGAATAAAACCCTTTTTTCTTTTATAGATTATATTACTTTTGCTAGCATATTAGTTTTGCAATGAAAACCGACAAACTAAAATATGCTTTCGCCTTCATTCTCTTGCTATGTGCTTTTTTATGTGGGGTCAATTTTAAACGATGGTATACTGCCAACCATCGGATAGAAAGAATAATTTCTCTTATGTATTCTTCCTCTCCTTATTATGATTGCTATGGAAATTTTGAAGAGCTTCTGAGGCAGGAATTCAGAAAGCAGGGAATAGAGCCGGTATTTAATAAATTTTATCTGGATTTCAATACTGTCGATCCGAAAGAGGGGATAAAAAACATGGAGGCGTATCTTGAGATTATTAAAGATAAGCCGGTGGCACTGATTCTTACTGTGGGCGATCAGGCTGCATCTGCCTTATTTAACACCCGTCACCGCCTGCTTTCCTCTGTCCCTGTAGTAGCTTGCAATGTACATTTTCCCGATGAAAAACTTATAAAGGAATATGAGCGCAGGAAAGTTTATGTGTTGCGTGATGCACCGGACTTTCAACGTAATATCGATTTTATAAAATCTTTACGGCCACAAGTCGGGATAGATGTTATTTATGATATAGATCTGACTCCTCTTGGATGCAAATCGTTTGATCTGTTAACCCGGTTTGCCGATAGAAAGGAAATGCGACTATTGGGTTGTGGGTCTGCTTTCTCTGTAGAACCGGAATATAAGGAATTACAGGAAATGGTCGAGCACTATAATTTGATGCCTGCAAGAGCGGGTAGTCATGTTGGTAAAGATGAGATAACCATAAGCCTTTGTCCTTTCCGTTATACCAAAGGGACCTCTTTGTTTGTCGACATGGAGAAATCAAAGAGTGGGCAGAAGAAAGAGGTTTTCCTGCTGGATAAATTTGATCAGATGTCGCTCCCGATAACTAAAGCCTTGAATATTCCTTCTTTCAGTTGCATCCGTCAGGGATTTGGGGAGGATGCCAAAATTGTGGGTGGTTATATGGCTACTGATGAGATTTCTGCGCGTACTGCGGCCGATTTTTCTGTTCGCCTGATGAATAAAGAGAAGATCGGTATGCCGAAAATCAGGGATATGGAAAAGGAATATGTACTGGATTGGACTTACTTTTCAGCCTATGCAGACTTTGATGTGGAAAATGTACCTGAAGATGTGCGTATTATCAATTACTCATTTTATGATCGGTATCGGAATGAGCTTTATTTTCTGACTGGATTGTTTATCCTTGCTTTTATTCTGGTATTGGTCAGTTGGTTGCGCATCCGTCGACGTTCGCGTGAGGAACGAAAGAACCTGGAGATGCTTGAGGAAATTCATAAGCGGTTGACGCTTTCCATGGATGGAGGACGAGTTGCCCTTTGGGATATTCAGGGGGAGAATATTGAATTTGATGAGAATTATACACGTTTGGTAGGAATGGAGCAGAGGACGTTTGTGCGAACCGATTTCTTGAAATATGCGTATCCTGATGATGTATCCCTACTGAATTCATTGTACGAAACATTGCATCAATCTACGGACATGCATGTTCGGCGTGTACGTTTCTCTTTCAGTGAAGAAAATTATCGCTGGTATGAACTACGGTGTCGCAGCCTGAAAGATGCAAAGGGGAGGATAATGCTGGCAGGTGTTATGCAGGATATTCAGCTACAGGTGGAGCGTGAAGAACAACTCATTCAGGCTAAGCAGATGGCCGAAAATGCTGAATTGAAGCAATCTTTTCTGAATAATATGAGCCATGAAATCCGTACTCCGCTGAATGCTATTGTCGGATTTACTAATTTATTGGTAGGCGAAGGTGGCGATGAGATCGAACCGGAAGAGAAGAAAGCTATGCTTGAGATTATCAACCGTAATAATGAACTGCTTTTGAAACTAATCAATGACGTAGTGGAAATATCGCGTCTGGATTCCGGTAATCTGGATCTCGAAATAAAAGAATGGAATATGACGACGGTTGTGAAAGAGATTTATATGGCTTATCAGGCACTAATCAAACCCTCGTTGCAGTTTCATCTTGTTCTGGATGAAAGTCTTTCCTTGCCCGTCAGTATAGATCGTATGCGTTTTATTCAGGTTATTTCCAATTTTCTGAATAATGCGGATAAGTTTACCCGTAGTGGTTCGGTGACATTGGGATGTAGTGTGGATAAGGAGCGCCGGAAAGTTAGTGTCTATGTGCAGGATACGGGAAAAGGAATTGATGAGAAGGAGCTCATGATGATCTTTGACCGTTTTTATAAAACCGATGAGTTTGAACAGGGAAGCGGACTTGGACTTTCTATTTGTAAAGTCATTATTGAACGGTTGTGCGGGCATATAGAGGTGCAATCTGAAGTAGGAAAGGGGAGCCGTTTTACAGTTATCCTATCGTTAATGGATATCATTTGAAATCTCTGAAAGTATTTATTGTAAGATGATATAAAAACTCCTCTGTCGGTTTCCCGGCAGAGGAGTTCTGGTGATATTAATCAAATGTAGAAAGGGCTGATTAGTCTTTCAGTTTTGCGATGATAAAGTCGCGGTTCAAACGAGCGATGTTGCTGATAGAAATGTTCTTCGGACATTCAGCTTCGCAAGCGCGAGTGTTGGTACAGTTACCGAATCCGAGTTCGTCCATCTTGCTCAACATAGCTTTTGCACGGCGCAATGCCTCCGGTTTACCTTGCGGCAGCAAGTTCAACTGGCTAACTTTTGCAGAAACGAACAACATAGCAGAACCATTCTTACATGCAGCTACACAAGCACCG
>QWCN01000209.1_pt1 | contig 99804 bp, 96 predicted proteins | sample 1972711 | NCBI WGS metagenome assembly QWCN01 (sample SAMN09866707, study PRJNA288562) | Human gut metagenome isolate term1_stool, whole genome shotgun sequencing... | isolation source: gut | host: Homo sapiens | place: USA: California | reverse complement strand
TCATTTAATACATATAAAGGAAAAATATTATTAATTGGTATTAATTTAGATTCTAAAACTAAAAAACATTCTGTTTTAATAGAAGAAGTAAATAAATAAAGAAGATAAATATGTTAAATATTGCAATTGTTGAAGATGAAAAAGAAATGAGTAATTGTTTACGTGATTACTTAATAAAATTTTTTAATGAAGAAAATATATCAATCGATATTTCTATTTTTGATAATGGAAATATTTTTTTAGAAAAATATAAATTAAATTATAACTTAATCTTTTTAGATATTAAAATGCCATCAATTGATGGTATGGAAGTTGCTCAAAAAATAAGAAAAATTGATAAAAATGTAATGATTATTTTTGTTACTTCATTAGCTCAATACGCTATAAAAGGTTATGAAGTAAATGCTTTTGATTATATTTTAAAACCGATTGATTATTATAATTTTAAATTAAAAATGTCTAGAACTTTATCATTTTTAAATAATAACAATCGATCATTTATCGTTGAATATAAAAATGTTATAAAAAGAATATCTGTTGATGAATTAATGTATATTGAAATATATGATCATAGATTATATTTCCATTTAAATAATAATGAAAATATTTCTAGTTATGGTACAATGAAAACTTATATTGATTTATTAAAAAATGATTCTTTTATGTTATGTAATCAATGTTATTTTGTTAATTTAAAATATGTTAGAGAAGTTACGAGTGATTATGTTTTAGTAGGTGAAAATAAATTAAGTATTTCAAGACCTAAAAGACAAGAATTTATTCATGCTTTAAATAACTATTTATCGTCTGGTGATAAATAATGAAATTTACAGAATTATTTATTTATAAACCTCTTTTTATGTTTGAATTGCTTATTGCAATGCATTTATTTTCATTTCATTTACCTAAAAAGAAAAATTATATAATAAGATATATTATATCTATTTTAAGTTGTTTAATTTTATCTATATTATTTCCATTATTTGATAATGTATCTTATATTCATGGTGGTTTTCATCATTAATGTTTATTGTTTTATATTTAATTGCGTTTATTTCTTTATTTTTTGTTTACGATGTTCCGTGGCATAAATTATTTTTTATTTCTATTGCAAGTTATACGAGTCAACATTTATCACATGAATTATATGCTTTAATTGCAAGATTGTTTAATTTAAATAATTCTTCATCATTAGGATTTTATGGGAATAATGAAATTAGTTTTGATTCATCTATTCAAATTATTCAAATAATGTCATATTTAGAAATACATTTATTAGTATATATTGTTATTTATTTTTTATTTGGCAAAAAAATTAAAAATGATGAAATTAAAATTGATAATAAATCGTTAATGTTAATTTCATCATTAATTTTATTTACTAATATTGTTTTAAGTTCTGTTATTACATATTTAGATATGAATTACAATAAAATTTATTTTATTATTGTTGGAATTTATAATATATTAAGTTGCTTAATGGTTTTATATATTCAATTTTATATTATTGATAATAAAAAATTAAAAGGTGAATTACAATTAACTTCACAATTATTGCATCAATCAGAAATAAGGTATGAAGAAAGTAAAAAGAATGTTAATTTAATAAATTTAAAATGTCATGATTTAAAACATCAAATTAGAAAATTATCTAATAAAGAAGAATTCTCAAAAGAAACTGTAAAAGAAATTACAGATATTATTAATATTTATGATTCGAATATGCAAACAAATAATGAAGTTATAGATATTATTTTAGCGGAAAAGAGTTTATTATGTCAAAAAGATAATATTAAATTAACTTGTTTAGCAGATTGTTCAAAATTAAATTTTATTTTAGATGCTGATTTATATTGTTTGTTTGGTAATATTTTAGATAATGCAATTGAAGCTGTATATAAATTAAAAAATAATGAAAAAAGACAAATTAATATTGTAATTAAAAATGTTTATTCATTAATTTCAATTACTGTTGAGAATTATTATGAAGGTGATATTGTTCTTGATAAAAATGGATTACCTATAACCACTAAAGATAATAAAGATTTTCATGGTTTTGGTATGAAATCTATCAAAATGATTGTAGATAAATATCATGGCGATATGAATATTACAAAAAGAAATGATATTTTTTCATTAAATATTTTATTTACTTCTAATAAAATTGAAAATTAACAACATAAGAACGATTTTCGACAATATAAGGAAAATTTATTTTAAAATTAAGCCCTTTCATTTACTTTTTATTTGAAAGGAGATTTTTTATGAAAAAACTTTTTAAATTATTTTTCTTATTTTTAATATCTATTTCTTTATTTGGTTGCCAAAATAATTCAAGTAATAATTCTATTCCAAATACTAATGCAAGTAATAATGTAGAAATTGATGAATATGAAGTAACATCTTTAACTATAATTAATAATCCAAATAAAATGACTTATGATATTGGAGAAGTATTTGATTATACTGGTGTCAGATTAAAAGCTATATGGAATGATGGTGAAGAAGAAGAATTTGGTGGTTATAGATGCGATTCAATTGAACCTTCAACGCCTCTTACAGTAAATGATACAAAAGTTACATTTACTTATTGGAATGCAACAGTTAATCTAGATATAAATATTAATAAAAGTGAAGTAAGTTCAATTAGTATTGATACAAGTAAACTTTTATGTCGAGTTAATGCAGGTAAATATATTGATTTATCTTCAATAATTGTTAATGCGTTTTATGGAGAAGAAAGTAAACAAGTTACTTCATATCAAATATATGAAGGTGATAAACTTATTGAAAATATTAATCGTTATTTAGTAAATAAAGGTGATCATGTTCTAACTGTAAAATATTTAGATAAAAGTGCTACTTTCATAGTTACTGGATATGATGGAACATTTATTGAATTTGATTCATCATCTATCAAAACTGATGTAGAAACAAGCGATAATTTGATCAGTTATGTAGAACCTGCTAATATCGTAAATTCTTATAAGTCTTGTTCTAAAGGTTGGGAAAGTTGCACTAAATCAAGTTTTAGGGTGGCTACTAATGCTGGAATTACTGATATTAAAGCGTTAGCTAAAATTAAAATACATGTTTACTCAAATACTAATACGTATGCAAAAATGAGATTAAATGCTGGAGGATATAATATTACTAGACCTGATATAGGACTAACTAGTGACATGTACTTATCTAGAGTATGTAATGTTAAAGTTAATGATATTGTAGTTAATGTTAAAGAGGGATTATTACCTGCTAATAATAAAAATGGAGAAATGTTATCGGATAAATGGACTCCTTATTTTGTTGATGTTGATTTTATTGAAGCATGGTTAAAAAAAGGTGATAATTTAATAGAAATAGATGTAAATGAAAATTATTATAAATTAGAACCATTTAATAATCAAAGGTATGGAGAAGTATATTTTGCAATTAAAAATTTATCTATAGAATATGTTGAAGGACAAAAAAGTGTTACTAATCTTGAATTAATTACAAAACCTAATAAAACCACTTATAAAGTAGGTGAAATATTTGATTCAACAGGTATGGTTATAAAAGCTCATTATGATGATTATAGTAGTGAAATTATTACTGATTATTATTATGATAAAACACCATTAACTGCAAATGATAAACAAGTGATAATTACATATTTAAATAAAAATATTAATATAGATATTAAAGTAGAACATAATCATTTATATTCTGAAAATTATATAAATAATGAAAATTATCATTGGCATGAATGTTCATTATGTGGGGATAAGAAAGATTATGGAGAACATAATTTAACTAAAATTATGATGGTTAAAGAACCAAATATAATTGATTATGATGAAAATGAGACTTTATCTTTAGAAGGTATAAAAGTAAACGCGATATGTTCTATATGTGGTAATGTTGATATTAGTGATAAAGTAAGTACAAATATTACAACATTAACTTTATCAAATAAAGAATCAAAACAAGAATCTAGAAAAATAATTGTATCATATAAAGAATTTACTACATCATATCAAATAAGTATTCATAAATCATATAATGTTCTAGGAAAAAATAGACAAGATCCTAATTCTACAAATGAAAAATATTATGTTGAAAAATCAATAATAATGGAAAATGGAAAATATGAATTTCAAGGTTCAGATGTTATTGGCAATGTAGAAGTAGGTGCTAGAATAAAATTTCATTTTTATTCAGAAATAAATGGAAAAGCAAATTTTTCTTTATTAGCAGGGTCTTTATATTGTGATGGAAATAAAAATGAAAAAGGTTTTTATCTAAATACAAATGATATGATTGCTAAAAACTTTATGCAATTAAATTTAAAAAATAATAATGATTTTATTAGTCAAAATTTTATTGAAAATGCATATATTAAAGGTCATAAATTACCATCTAATTATGAAGAATTAGGAATTACTAGTGATGTATGGTGTATGAACCAATTTTCTAAATCAGTTTTAGCTAATATAAATGTTGTTAATGGTGATAATGTTATAGAATTAGTAATTTTAGATGCGAGAAACATTGGTTATAAGAATGCATGGGGAGGAGCTGCTACATTAAATATAAAACAAGCAACTCTATCATTTATTGAGGATTAATTATGAAAAAAATACAAAAATTTAAAGAAAAAATTGGTTTAATTATTACTTCTATTTTTCTTGTTGGTTTAATAATTGGCAATTATTATTGTGCTAAATATAATACTGTTATAACAACAATGTTATGTGGGTCTGGTACAAATTTTAATAATGAAGAAACAAAATTAACATTATCAAGTAATGATGAAGTAGTTCAAAAAATTGCTGAAGAAGGAATTGTTTTATTGAAAAATAAAGATAATTGTTTACCTTTAAACGAAAAAAATATTAATTTATTTGGTTGGGCATCAATAGATAATGGGTTTTATTTAAGTGGTGGGGGAAGTTCTACAGCAACAATTAATGAAGCAAAAAAAGTAACTTTAATTAAAGGCTTAGAAAATGAAGATTTTAATGTTAATAAAGATTTAATTAATGCTTATAATGGATATAAAAATTCACGTTCTAATAGTTTACAATTAGTTGAACCAGATATTAATTTTTATAATAAAGTTATTAGTAATGGAAAATCTTTACTTGAAAATGCAAAAGAATTTTCTTCAACTGCTATTGTAACAATTTCAAGATTTGCTTCTGAAGGTATAGATATTCCTTTTAAACAAACTAAAGATAGTGGTATTGATGATACACGTCATTATTTAGAATTATCAAAAGAAGAAGAAGCATTAATTGGTTTAGTAAGTGAAAACTTTAGTAAAGTTATTATTCTAATAAACGCTGGTAATCAAATGGAATTAGGATTTTTAAATAATGAAAAAATCTCTGCTGCTTTAATGGTTAATTATTTAGGTCAATCAGGAACTAAAGGATTAGGTAGAATTTTAAATGGAAAAATTAATCCAAGTGGACATTTAACAGACACTTATCCATATGATTTAACTAGTGATCCAACTTATATGAATGCGACTAGAAATGGTGATCATATTCATTATGTTGAAGATATTTATATTGGTTATAAATGGTATGAAACGGCTGATAAAGAAAATTTCTTTAACAATAAATTTTCTAAATCTTATAATGATATTGTTCAATATCCATTTGGATATGGATTATCATATAGTAATTTTGTTCAAGAAATAGTTTCATATGAATTATCTACTAGTTCTACTTCTTTGCAAAGAACAAGTAAAGTTGAAGTAAAAGTAAAAGTAAAAAATACATCTAATATAGATGGGAAAGATGTTATTCAATTATATTACACTGCTCCATATAAAAACGGTGAAATTGAAAAATCTAGTATTAATCTTTTGGCTTTTAAGAAAACAGATTTATTAAAACCTAATGAAGAAAAAATCTATTCATTAATATTTTCTAGTTATGATTTATCAAGCTATGATGCATATGATAAAAATAATAATGGATTTTCTGGATATGAATTAGAACAAGGTGAATATCAATTTAAATTAATGAAAGATGCTCATAATTTTGTGGTTGGCGATAAAAATATTTTTACTTTAAATTGTGATAAAACTATTATTTATAATCGAGATCCAAATACTGGTGCAATGGTTTCAAATAGATTTGGTGAATTTGATAATGAAGGAAAATATATAAATGATTCTAGTTACGCTAATTGTCCAATAGATGGTAGTACTGCTGGTACAAAAATTGAATATTTATCACGTAGTAATTTTGAAAATACATTCCCTACATCTCAAACTCCTAATCGTGATGTTAAATCGATAATTGAATATGCAAATAATTATGTTGAATATAAGGCTTATGAAGGTGTAGAAAAACCAACTCAAGGAATACAAAGTGAAAATCCGTTATTATTAGTTACAAAAGAAGATGGTTCAAAAGCATCTTTAGTTGATTTAAAAAATGGTAAAAACTTAATATGGAATAAAGAATTAGTAAATAAACTTGGTCAAGATTATAATGCTAGTGAATATGAAACGTTATTAAATCAATTAACAGAAGATGAATTAACAAATTTTGTTGAATCTAGTGGATATGGAAATGATCCAGCAGAAAGTATAGGTAAAATTGGTTTTAATGATTTTGATGGACCTGCAGGATTTAATGTTACAGTTAATAGTCCTTTTGGAGATAAAAAAAGTGAATGGACTGGTTTTGGCAATGAAGCATTGCTTGGTCAAACATGGTCTACTCAACTTGCTGAAGCTTTAGGTGAAGCTTTTGGGAAAGAAGGAACTGCTACAGGCGTTACAGGTATATATGCTCCTGGAGTAAATTTACATAGAACAAGTTTTAATGGAAGAAATTTTGAATATTATTCTGAAGATGCTATTTTATCTGGAACATTAGCTAGTAAAGTAATTGAAGGAGCTAAAATACAAGGTGTATATTGCTTTTTAAAACATTTTGTTGTTAGTGAAATGGGACCAAATCCAAGAAAATTAAATGTTTGGTTAACAGAACAAAATTTAAGAGAAAATTATCTAAAACCGTTTGAAAAAGCTGTTAAAGCAGGAGCAACAGCTGTTATGACAGCATTTAATAGATTAGGTGCAACATGGACTGGAGGAAATTATCAACTAATACAAATAATATTAAGAAAAGAATGGAAATTTAAAGGTGTAGTTATTACTGATTGGTGTCAAGGTGATAGCGATATGACAGTCAATCAAGGTTTACATGCAGGAAATGATATATGGTTAAATCCAGCTGATAGATGTAATAATGGTGGTCTTGATGAAAATAAAGTATCTTCATGGATTTGTGCTAGAAGGTCTGCACACAATTTGCTTTATACAATTTGTAATACATTTTATACTGCATGGAATGCTGGAAACGATATAGGTGTTCATGAAGGTGAAAATGTATTTAGATGGTGGATACCAGTACTTGTGTTGATAAATATATTAGTTATTGGTATTGAGGGATTATTTTTATTCTTATTATTAAAAAAGAGAAGAATACTTGATGAGAAAGTTATTGTTGATTATTCAAGCGATATTGTTTCAATTAATAATGAAATAAAAGTTTTGCAAAACGCTATTAACAGATATAAATTAGATCTAAAAACTTTAAAGAAAAAATCTAAAAATGATAATGATTTAAAACAAAATTTTGAAAAATTAAATAATGAAATGAAATTAATTAATCAAGCTTTAATTAATATTTCTAAAGAAAATAATAAAGAAGGTAAATAAAATGAAAAAAGAATATTCAAAACCAAATTATAAAGAATTAAAAATAATTCTTGATGATATTATCTTAGTTTCTAGTAAAGAAAATAAAGATATTTTCGACTATGATGAAGTATTATAATAGGAGTGTTAATATGAAAAAAATATTAAGTACAATTTTATGTTTATCATCATTAGCAATGCTAATAACATTTAATAATAAAATGGATGCTAATGGATTAATTGAAGAAACAATTTTAAATAATGAAAAAGGTGTTTCAATATTAAATAATAGAAAAGAAGTTAATCAAGAAGCTTTAACTCATTCAAAAATGTTTGTTCAATATGGTATAAATGCAAATAAAGAAAGTGATGGGTATGGATGTTATTATTTAAGATTTGCTACTGCTTTAAAAGGTAATGTTGAATCTATTAAATACACTAGAAAAATCGATAATTATGATGATAATATATTATTTGCTTCAACAATATATTCAGGTATATCTGCTAATGGTAAAATCTATTATTATGATGAATTAAATCAAAATATAACTGAAGATGAAACTTATAAAAATCAATATTATTGGACTTGTTACACGATTAAATTTAAAAAAGAGAGTGAATTTAAAAATAAAAATATTTCGTTATCTTTAAAAGTAAATGATAAAGATTTATTTGAAACACCTTATGTTACTTCTTTAATTAATGAATTAGAGACTGACCGTAAATTTGAAATAAATGATATTACTTTAGAAGAAGTTAATAATAAACCATATTATATTCTTAAAGGTACATCATTTGGTTATAGTGAAAATGAAATCTATGTTGATTTATATGGAAATAAATCTGCAAAAGATTATGCAAAAGATCATGAAATAGTAGAAATTGATTATTTAAATAATACTTTTAAAATAAGTATTGATTTAAGTGATGTTCCTCTTGATCAAGATTATTTATGGCCTCATTATTATTTGAATGGTAAAAAAGAAGATATAAAAGATAATACTAATTCATCAAATGGTAAACAAATAATTATTAATAATAAAAAATATTCTATATTATGTGATAACAATACTACATGGCATATGCCAGTTTTAAAAGTAAATAATATTGAAACAAAATTTGAAGTTGAACGTATTGGTTTAAAAGTAGAAAATGAAAAGGTATTGTATTATGTAAATGGTATTAGTAAAGGTTATTGTTTAGAAGATTTAAAAATTAATTTAATTAGAGGAAGTACTGATTGGGCTAAAGATAATTATAAAGTTCAAACAAATGGAGAAACTAATACATTTGAATTCTTAATTGATGTAACTAATTATGGTATTACTGATGATTCTACTCAAGGTATGCCACATGTTTATGTAAATGGAAAAGGAATTCCTGCTCCTGGAAATTCAGCTGGTGATTTATTAATAGGTTCCCGTTTGGAAAATGAATTTGTAGATTATTCTAATTATCGTTATAAAATAGTGGATAAATATAATATGGCTTCATTAGTTGTTGAAAATAGACCACTTGATATTGAAAAAATTGGTGTTAAAGAAATTAACAATAAAGTATATTTTTATATTACTGGTAATAGTTATTTAAGAACTGAATCTGAAATTGCTACATTTGATTTAAATGGAAAAACTTCTTATGGTAGTGAAGAAGAAAAAGTAAATATAATTCCAGGTGATAAAAATATGTATGAAATATTAATAGATATTACAGATGCAGAAGCTGATATAAATAATGATAATGCTACTGAAAAAGGATTTTATTTTTTACATTGTAAAGCATTAAAAGGTATTGTAACAGATAATAATACTGCTGGTGATGTAAAATACATTAATAATGGTATTTTAGTTGAATTTGATAAAAATGTTGTTGAATATAATAATAAAATTTATAAAGTACAAAAACATTCATGGGGACATGCAGTTTTATCAGTTTTGAGTAAATAAAATAAGTGGAAGCTTAATTGCTTCCCTTTTTTATGTAATTTTAATTATTTTAATTATTTTGCATGTTGCTTTTTATGATAAAAAGTAGTTAAAATTATATAGTAAGTAAAGGGAGAATACAATGTTAACAGAATTACAAAAACAAAGAGTTCTTGATACAAAAGAGTTATTTGTAAAAGAATTTAAACAAGAACCAACAGATTTCTTTCAATCAAGTGGTAGACTTGAAATTATTGGTAACCATGTAGACTATAATGGTGGTAAAGTTATTAACTCAAGTGCTGGAAATTTAAATATTTTTGCTTCAGTATGTAAAAATGATGGATTTATCGAAATTATTTCTGAAGGATATCCAACATTACATATTGACATTAATGATACAAAATATCGTAAAGAAGAAGAAGAAACTTCTGCTGGATTAGTTAGAGGAATTTTATTTAGATTTAATCAATTAGGCCATAAAATTGGTGGATTTAAATTAGCTATGAATTCAAACATCTATAGAGGTGGAGGTGTATCATCATCTGCTTCATATTGTTGTTTAATTTGTAAAATATTATCTTATTATTATAATAATGATAGTCTTGATGTAATTGAAATTGCAAAAATTTCAAGATGGAGTGAAAATAATTATTTTGGTAAAGGCAGTGGACTTCAAGATGAAATTGGTTGCTGCGCTAAAGATTTTGCTATTACTGATTATAAAGATCAAGAAAATCCAGTTGTATCATATTTTAATGTTAATTTAGGTGATTATCATATTTTATTAATTGATACTAAGACTGATCATTCTGAATCTCAAGGTGGCTTCCAATCAATAGTTATAGATATGCAAGAAATTTCTCAATATTTTAAAGTTCCTTATTTAATTGATATTCCATTTGATAAATTTATGGTTGAATATAATAAAGGTGATAATTCAACAAAGAGAAATTGGAATCGTGCATATCATTTCTTGACTGAAGTTCAAAGAGTTGATAGAGCTTATGAAGCATTAAAGAAAAGTGATATTAAAGCTTTCTTAAAAGAATTTAATGATTCAGGTTTATCAAGCGAAAATTATTTAAAGAGTATTGTTGCTGAAGGTCAAACATCAAATAATTTATTAGTTGCATTACATATGGGAAGAGAAATTTTACATGATGGTGCTATTAGAGTTCACGGTGGTGGATTTGGTGGTACTTGTATGGTATGGGTTAATAAAAATGAAGAAGAAGAATTTAAAAAGAAAATGTCAATAAAATTCCCTCTTGATCAAATAATCCCTGTATTCCCTAGTGAAGATCCTTTAAGAAGAATTGCAAACGAAGAATTAAAATAATTTAATTTATATTTATGAAAAAGCATCTATTTTATTAGATGTTTTTTTATTTTAAAGAAATATATTGACAATAATTATTTATTATTATTCAATAAAAAACTAAGATTTTTAGCTAAAATTAAAGATTTTTTATATAGAATAATAATTAAAAATAATTTTTTATACAAAAACTGAAAGCGTTTTTATTTTCTATCATTTTATCATTGATAAATATTGCATTTTGTTTAATAATTATTATATAAATGTTTGAGACATTTATTTTATAGTGAGGTTAAAATTATAAATGAAACATCAAGATTTGATTGAAAAGATGACGTTGGAGGAGAAAGCATCTTTAGTGTCTGGTAAAGACTTTTGGCAAACTCAAAATATTGATCGTTTAGGAATTCCATCCATTTTCTTAGCTGATGGGCCACATGGTATTAGAAAACAAGCTGCTGCTGCTGATCACCTTGGACTTAATGAATCAATTAAAGCAACATGTTTTCCAACTGCTGCTACAATGGCTAATTCTTGGAATCTTGAACTTGGTAAAGAAATGGGTGAATGTCTTTCTGTCGAAGCAAAAAGTCAAAAAGTTAATATTCTTTTAGGCCCAGGTATTAATATTAAAAGAAATCCACGCTGTGGTAGAAACTTTGAATATTTCTCAGAAGATCCTTATTTGGCAGGTAAAATGGCTAGTAGATATATTCAAGGAATTCAAAAAGAAGGTATTTCTGGCTGTGTAAAACATTTTGCTTGTAATAGCCAAGAATTAAGAAGAATGACTGTTGATTCAGTTATGGATGAAAGAACATTAAGGGAAATTTATTTAACTAATTTTGAAATTGCAATTAAAGAAGGCAAACCAAAATGTATAATGAGTTCATATAACTTAATTAATGGTGAATATGCAAATGAAAATCAACATACATGTAATGATATTCTTCGTGGAGAATGGAAATATAATGGTATAATGGTTTCTGACTGGGGTGGAGCTAATGATCATATTAAAGGATTATTAGCAAATAATGAACTTGAAATGCCAACTACTGATGGTGATACCACTAGAGAAATAATTCAAGCTATTAAAGATGGTAAATTAGATGAAAAAGTTCTTGATGAAAATGTTGATCGTTTATTAGATATAATTTTTACAACTACTGAAGCATTAAATAAAGAAGGCACTGAAATGGATGTTGAAAAACACCATAAAATCGCACAAAAATGTGCTGAAGAAAGCTTAGTATTGCTTGAAAATGATGGTGTTCTTCCATTAAATAATAAAGAAAAAGTTGCTTTTATTGGTAAATTTATTGAAGAACCACGTTATCAAGGTGCTGGTTCATCAGTTGTTAATCCTCATAAACTTGATCGTGTTCTTGATGAAGTGAAAAAATATGATTTAGAATATGTTGGTTATGAACCAGGATTTGAGTTAAAAAATAAAGTTAATAAAGGTTTAATTAAAAAAGCTTGTAAACTTGCTAACAAAGCTGATGTTGTTGTAGTGTTTGCTGGCTTAGATAATGTTACTGAAGCTGAAGGTATTGATAGAAGCAATTTATTATTACCTAAAGGTCAACTTGCTTTAATTGATGAATTATTGAAATTAAATAAAAAGATAGTTGTTTGTTTATCATGTGGATCAGTTGTTGAACTTCCATTTGCTAAAAAAGTTAATGCATTGTTACATTGCTATTTGACTGGGCAAGCTGGTGCAAAAGCAATTTTAAATATTTTAACTGGTAAAGTTAATCCAAGTGGTAAACTTGCTGAAACATATGTATTAAAATATGAAGATACTCCTTCAGTTAAATATTTCCATGCTTTAGAAAATACAGCTGAATATCGTGAAGGTATTTTTGTAGGATATAGATATTTTGATAAAGTTAATAAACCAGTTTTATATCCATTTGGCTATGGTTTATCTTATACAACATTTGAATATAGTGATTTAACTGTTGATGAAAAAGGAGCACATTTTACAATTACTAATACTGGTAATTATGATGGTAAAGAAGTTGCTCAAATGTATATTGGTTTAGAAAATAGTAAAATTTTTAGACCTAAAAAAGAATTAAAAGGATTCGTTAAAGTAGAACTTAAAAAAGGTGAATCAAAGAAAGTAACTATTCCATTTGATGAATATTCATTTAGATATTTCAATGTAAAAACAAATAAATGGGAAGTTGAAGAAGGAGATTACACGATATATATTGGTTCTTCAAGTCAAAATATTTTATTGACTGGCTCTATTCATGAAACTGGTACTACTGATGTTGTTCCTTATGATAAAGAAAAATTATCTGTTTATTATAATGGTGATGTTAATGATGTTTCTAAAAATGAATTTAAAGAATTATTAGGTAGAGAAATTCCTATTGGTGATATTATATTCTACAAAAAGAATAGAGTCATTGTTGATTATTTTACAACAGTTGATCAATTACGTCATGCTAGAGGTTGGACAGGTAGATTCTTCTCTTGGGCAATTAGATTTGCAATTAAATTCTTAAGAGGTGTAGGTAATCCAACTCTTGCTAATACTCTTATAATGGGTGTACAAAATCAACCAATGAGGGCATTATCAAGAATGACAGGTGGAGCAATTCACTGGGATCAATTAGATGGCTTAATTACAATGTTTAATGGTCATTTCTTTAAAGGATTACATCAATTTAATAAAGCTGGAAAAGAAATTAAAAAAGCTAAAAAAGCAGAAAAAGGAACAAAATAATGGATAAGCAAGAACTAGCTAAACAACAAAAATTATTAAAAGAAAAAGAAAAAGAAGCTAAAAAAGAAAGAAAAGAAAAATTAAAAGCTATGACTCCAGAAGAAAGAAAAGCTTTCTTGGATGAAGAAAAAGCTGAAAAAATTAAATCTTTTGAATTAGCAGAAACCGAACATGCTCAAAAAGTTGAAGAAAAAAGAAAATCAATGGAAAATGCTAATGGTTGGTCAAAATTTTGGTTTAATTTTGGTCAAACTGCTTTCTGCCAATGGTTTAGAAAAACTTGGTCAAAGTTCTCTCATTTACATCCAGAAGGAAGTAAATTAGTATATCAAATTTTCTATTTTATTGTTTTCTCTGAAGGTGTTACTATTTGGCAATATTTAGTTATGTTATTCTTACCTAATGCTTTTGGTTTACAACTTGCTCAAACTCCATTTGTTTGGCCTGAAGTTGCTTTATGGGATTGGAGTGATGGTACTAAAATGATTTTTGGTATCTTTAATGAACCTGTTAGAGATGTTAATGATGTAGCAATTACTGATCCAGCATTATTTTCAAATGGTGTTATCGGTGGTGGTTTAGGTAATTTTATTGCTTTTGAAATTGCTGTTTTCACTGCTCAAGTTATTAATTTCCCATTACAAAGAAATATTACATTTAAATCAAAAGGAAATCCTGTATGGCAAGCTACATGGTACTTTATTGGTTGGGTTTTAATTTCAATCTTTGTTAATGCTGTTTGGGGATTTGTTAATCCTTTATGTATGCATTTTGGTGTTGCTAAAGCTTTATCTGATTTACTTAAAACATTTATTACTGGTGGTCTTTCAATGGTTATTTTCTTCTTTATATTTAAAATTATATTTCCTGAAGAAAAGAAAGTTGAAGAAGCAAAATAATTTTATTAAGGTATATGGTTTATATGAATAAAAAATTAGTTTTATTAGCTTCTTCTATAGTTATGGTTTCTTCTTTATTATCTTCTTGTAATAAACCTGGGGATAATAGTAGTTATAATGATGGTAGAACATCTTATGCAATTGAAGGTATAGTCCAAGGTAATGATGGAACTTTTCTTGAAGGAGTAACAATTACATTAACTAAAATATCTTCTAAAACATTAGATACAATTGAAGTTAATACCAATAATGATGGATATTATATTTTTGATAATTTAACAAAAGGTACATATTCATTTGAAGTTGAACCAAATACAGAAGATTATAAATTTGAGACAAATATTGATGATGTAACTTTATCTGGCCCTTATTATACACATAAAATTTCAAATATTATTCTTTCTAAAACAGGATTTGATATTAATGGATATACTGTTAAAGGAAAAATTAGAGATAATGAAAATAATTATTTAAAAGATGTAACAATTATCTTAGCAAAAAAAGTTAATAATGCCACTCAAAATTTTAAAGCTATATCTAATGATAATGGTGAATATGAATTTACAGGTTTACAAAGTGGAACATATTCATTTAAAGTAATTCCTCCAAATGATACTTATTCAACTGAAAGCAAATTAAATGATATTGTTTTAAAAGATTTGTATTATGTTCTGACAGTTGATGATATTGTTCTTAAAAAAGAAAATTCATCTTGGGGTCCTTTACATTAATTTATTAGCACTTCATTAGAAGTGCTTTTTATGTGGCTTATTATTTTTATTTTCATATTATAAATAGGTGATAATATGACAAGTATTTTAACACCGCGAGAAAGAGAAATTTTTGAATTATTAATTCAAAACAAATCTTCTAAACAAATAGCTGATGAACTTTTTATATCTGAAAAAACTGTAAGAAATCATATATCAAATGTAATGCAAAAACTTGGAGTAAAAGGACGTGCTATGGCGGTAATTGAATTAATTAGAATGGATGAATTAACTTTATAATTAAGTCTACTTCGGTAGACTTTTTATGTATAATATTAATTTTTTAATCATAAATTATAATATGAAAATAATGCTATTTGATTCAGGTATTGGTTTAATTCCGTTTATTAAAGAAATAATATATTTAAATAAAAACAACGAATATTATTTGTTTATGGATCATGAATTTTTTCCTTATGGAAATAAAAATGAAAAACAATTATTTAAAAGATTAAAATATTTATTAAATAAATTTGAAACATTAAATATTGATTATTTATATATTTGTTGTAATACTATGTCTAATATTTATCTTCATCATAAAATAAAAACAAATTATAAAATAAAAACTATTTTTGAATTAAATTATCAACATTTAAATAATAAAAATATCTTAGTTACGCCTAGTTTAAAAAAATATTATTCTGATGATGAAAGATTTATTTCTTGTTCTTTAGCGCCTTTAATTGAAAAATTTGATACAAGAAATATAATTTTAGAAATTAAGAAATTATCTAGTAGTAAAAAGGTAATATTAGGATGTACTCATTTTCCTTTAATTAAATATTTGTTTAATCATTATGCTTCTTTTGAAGTTGTATCATATGAAAATGAATTTGTTAAAAAATTTCCTACTGGAAAAATAATGAAATTTTATGGCCGAGAATATGAATTATTAATGATTAAGAAATTTTTTTATGATTTAAGCATATCTTTTTATGATTTAGCATAATCTTATTTTGGAGTGAGATATATGAACATTTTTAAAAGAAAAAATAAAAAAGATGAATTAAAAAACAAAGATCCAATTAGTTATATTAAAAAAGAAAAAAATAAACATTTTTTTATCACTACATCTTTTAATATACCAAAATTTAATTTTTCTAAGAAACAAAAGAAGATTATTAAAATTACATCATTAGTAGCTTTGCCTATTTTAGCAATATCATTAGGCACTACTCTAGGTATTATAACTAGTATTAATCAAAATAATGATATCGTTAATGATGTTATAATAAATAATAACGTTTCTAAAAGAAGAGTATATTTAATATCGAATGATTTATATACTATTCCTTTAACTGTTAATTTAGAAAAGAAAAATGAAATTCATGAAGAAATGCTAGATGTTATAAATCTTTTAAAAGTATCTTCAAAAGCATGTAATGAATATATGCATGGTTTTATTAAAGATGATGCTAGAGTAAATTCTTTTATAACGAATGAAGATAATAATTTAACTATAGATTTTTCAAAAGATTTTTTAACTGAAGATAATATTAATTCTTCTTTAAAGTATGATGCATTAGTTTCAACATTATTACAATTTGATAACCTTAATAGTGTTTCTTTATCTTGCGAAGGTGAATTAATAAAAGAAAATATTAATAAACCTCAATTAAATGTTGTAATGGATAATTCTTCTTTAGTAGAAAATAAAGAATTAATAACAATTTTTTATCAAAGAAGTTACGATCAAAACAATAAATATCTTGTTCCTGTTAGTGTTTATTCTAGTGTTGGTGAAAGTTATAATATTACATTTGTAAATAGTTTAAATAAATTATTACCATCAAAATATATGTTAAATAATTTAGATATTTATAATGAAATTAACAAAAATCAACAAGTAAATGAAGAATTCAATTTAAATGTAAATAAAACAGCATTAATTGATGAAGAAACAGTTAATAAAGAATTGTATGAAATAATAATGTTATCTTTAGATTTAATGAATAAAGAAACAAAAGTTAATTTCGTTTTAGAAGGTGAAACTTTAATGGTAGAAGGTATATATCAAGAAGAAGATATTGCAGTTAGTAACATAGATTATAATGAGATAAAATTATAAATTTATTTCTATATTAAAAAAAAGAGTATAATATAAAATTGTTAAGGTGGAATTATGAAAAAAATTTTATATTATACTTTTTTGTTTTTATTTGTAAGTTGTTCTAATATTAATTCTAGTAGTGTTATATCAAGTTCATTAAATAATATAAGCGAAGAATCTTCTATTAACAATGAAATTAAAATTGAAGAATTATATACACATAATAATAATCTAAAAATATATGGTAAATTATATATTCCTTCAATAAAAAAAGAAAAATATCCTTTAGTTATTTTATCTCATAGTGCTTTTTTAACTAATTCTTCTTTGAAATCTTATGCATATCAATTTGCTAAAAGAGGATTTTTAGCGTATGCTTTTGATTTTTGTGGAGGTAGTTCATCATCTAAAAGTGATGGAGATATGAAAAAAATGACTATTTTTACAGAAGTAAATGATTTAAAAGCAGTAATTAATGATTTAAAAAATAGAAATAATGTTGATCAAAAAAATATTTTATTATTTGGTACTAGTCAAGGTGGCTTAATATCAAGTCTAGTCGCTAATGATTATAATGATATAATTAATAAATTAATATTATTATACCCGGCATTTAATATACCTGATCAAGCTAAAAATTATTCATCTACTCCATTTAATCCTTTTGGAGATGATTTTATTAATACATTAATTAATTATGATCCATTTGAACATATTGATAATTTTAAAAAAGATGTAATTATTTTTCATGGTACAAATGATACGACTGTTGATATTTCTTATTCAATTAAAGCTAGTGAAATATATTCTTCTTGTTCTTTAATAAAAATTGATAATGCTGGGCATGGATTTAATAATGATAATTTTAGTTTTGTAGGGAATTATGATAATATTGTTTGGGAAAATTTAGATACATTTTTATAATAAAGAATTTTAAATAATAAATTTTATTTTATTAAAACATAATAGCTTACAAATTTAAAAATAATTTAAAAATAATATTGATTTTTTAATTGAAACATACTATTATAATAAAGCGTGCTGGCCCAGTAGCTCAGTTGGATAGAGCAACCGCCTTCTAAGCTGTAGGTCAGGAGTTCGAATCTCTTCTGGGTCACCACTTATTAAATTATTACTCGTTATGTTATGTAACGAGTTTTTTTAATTAAAATATTTTTATTTTAAATATTACATGTTATACTTTAATTAGGTGATAGAAATGAAAGATTATTCAAAATTAAAAAAAACATTTAGGACTTTAGGATTTATATTTTTACCAATAGGATTATTATTAGCAATTATTGGTTTTATTGATTTTTTTATGAGTTTTAATTCAGCAACTCCACCTCATTTGTTTTTTTGTTTATTTATTGGTATGCCTTTAATTTTCATTGGAATTGTTTTTTTGATTTTTGGTTTTATGAAAGAACTTAATTCTTTTGCAGCTAGTCAAAGCGCTCCAGTACATAAAGATGTTGTTAATTATATGCTTGATGGTACACGTGAAGAATTAAGTAAGACTATTAATGCTTCAAATAAAATTATTTGTCCAAATTGTAAATGTGAAAATGATAAAGATGCTTTATTTTGCTCTTCATGTGGTCATAAATTAAAAAATATTTGTTCAAAATGTAATGCTGAAAATGATGCTGATGCTAAATTTTGTAAAAATTGTGGTGAAGAATTAAATAAATAATTGTAAAATAAAGTAGTTTATATGAACTACTTTTTTTATAAATTATTTTAAGGTTCATGGAGGTTTATATTTAATATGAAAGAAGAGAAAACTAATGCAATTAGATTATTAGAACAAAAAAAGATTAATTTTACAATTCATAATTATTTATCAAGTGGAGCAATTAGTGGAATTGATGTTGCTAATTCTTTAAATGAGGATCCAAATATTGTTTTTAAAACATTAGTTACTCAAGGTAAATCGCATCAATATTATGTTTTCTTAGTTCCAGTTAATAAAGAATTAGATTTGAAAAAAGCTGCAATTAGTGTAAATGAAAAATCTATAGAAATGATTAAATCAAAAGATTTATTACCCTTAACAGGTTATATTCATGGTGGTTGTTCACCAATTGGAATGAAAAAATTTTTTAAAACTATTATTGATATTTCTGCTTCTGATTATGATAAGATTATCTTCAGTGGTGGTAAAATCGGTTATCAAATTGAAACAACTTTATCAGAACTAAGCAAAATTATTAAATTTGATTTAATAGATATTACATGTTAAAAAGAGAGAAAATCTCTTTTTTAATATAAAAATTATTTTTTGATAAATATTTTCAAATTGTAATTTTTTAAAATTAAATTTCTTCAAGTAAATTATATCAATCAATTTTTAGCATAATTATTTATTAATATATTTTTTAATAGATACTATTACAAATATTAATATGACAAACTTTTATTTAATGAAATAATTAATAAACTTATTGAAGTTAATTATTTTTTTAATTATTCTTTTTATATATAGGGAGAAAATTAATTTGCAAGAAAAAACATTTAATCGTGTTTTAGAAATCGATTTGATAAGGGGTATAGCTATTATATTTATGATTTTTGATCATTTTATGTATGATTCTGGTTTTTTAATGCGAAATATTTTTCTTGAATATGGTGGAAATAATTGGACTAGAAGTTTAGAATTGTTTGCTTATAATTATTGGACATGGGATGTAAGAATAATTGTTAGACAATTTATAGTATTTTTATTTTTAGCATTAACAGGTATATGTTGCTCTTTTTCAAAAAATAATTTAAAAAGAGGATTAATGTTATTAGGTGTAAGTTTATTATTAACATTAGGAACATATATAGCGGGTATAATAATTAATGATGTTAATATAACTATTATGTTTGGTGTTTTACATTGTATTTCATTAGCGCTTATTATTATTTCTTTATTAGAATTATTTATAAAAAATTTTAAATATAATAAATATATTTATTTAGTTATAGGAATTATAATGATGTCTTTTGGTATATATTTTTATTATAATTATATTTTTGTTTCTTATGAGGGAGAAAATTTATTTTTGTTATTTATTCATATTTTAATTGGTGATAAGTTAGCAGGTAGTGATTGTTTTCCATTTTTATTATATGGAGGAGAAATCTTTATAGGTGTATTTTTTGGTAAATTATTATATAAAGATAGAAAATCATTATTTAATTTTAATTATCATAATAATGTTATTACTTTTATTGGGCGACATAGTTTAATATTTTATTTTGCTCATCAAATAATAATAACTGGTTTATTTATTATCATTTTATTAATAATGGGATTTCATTTTATTTAGAGGTATTTATGTCATTATATCAAGAAATTTATAATAGAAATTTAAATAATTTAAATGGTGTAGCGTTATATTATGAAAATAAAAAAATTTTATTTCATGATTTTTTTGCTAATATTAGAAAAATGATTAATTATTTTAAAGCATTAAACATTAATAAAGGTGATATTATAACAATTTCTTTACCTAATATTCCAATAAATGTATATGCTTTTTATGCCTTAAATGAAATAGGTGCTATCCAAAATATCATTCATCCATTAACTAAAATTGAACAAATTATTGAATCAATGAAATTAACTAATTCTAAATATGGAATAGTTTTAATGCATGAATATTTTAATAATAATAAAAAAGGATTATCCAATTTAATATATGTTAATCCTTTTGATGATTTTCTAATGAATAATATTTATTCTTTAAAATATAAAAAAGATAAAAATATTTTATTATTAAATGATTTTATTAAATATAAAGAAAATACTGATTTATTTAATAACGATGATTCTTTAACTTCTATTTATTTACATTCAGGTGGGACAACTGGTGTACCAAAGATAATTGAATTAAGTAATGATTCAATAAATAATTTAGCTAAAAAAGTTCCTTATATTGTTAATAAGTCTCTTAAAGGAAAATCAATGTTAGCTGTTTTACCAACTTTTCATGGTTTTGGTTTAGGTATGGGGATACACGCACCATTGTTTAATCAAGCTAGTTCTGCTTTGATGATGAAATTTAATTCTGATTTAGTTATTAAATGGATTAATCAAAATAAAGTTAATTTAATAATTGGTGTCCCTCTTTTATATCAAAAATTAATCTTAAATAAGAATTTTCAAAAAGCAAAATTATCTAATTTAGAATTTTGTTTTATTGGTGGAGATGTTGTTCAAACAAAATTAATTAATGATTTTAATGATATTATGATTAGTAAACATTCTAATTGTAGATTATTAGAAGGATATGGTTTAACTGAAACTGTTACTGTTTGTGCAGTTAATACTTTAGAAAATTATAAAATTGGTTCAGTTGGTAAACCATTAAAAGATATTGATGTATTAGTGTATGAAGATAAAATTTTACCATGTAATGAAATAGGAGAAATATGTATTAATAGTAATACTATGATGAATGGCTATTTAAATGATTTAATTGCAGTTAATGATATAAAAATAAAAATAAATGAAAAATTATATATTAAAAGTGGTGATTTAGGTTATATTGATAAGGAAGGTTATATTTATATTAAAGGAAGAAAGAAAAGAGTATTTAAAATTAGTGGAATAAATGTTTATCCTTTAGAAATTGAAAAAATTGTTTTAGAAAATAATGATATTTTTGATGCGACAATGGAATATTTTGCTAATCCAAAACCTCATACAAATTTATATATTATTTTAAATAAAAATTATAAAGGTAATCAAAAAGAATTGATTTCTTTAATATATAAAACTTTAAATGAAAGGCTAATTAAATATATGATTCCTAACAAGATTATTGTTTTAGATGAATTTCCTAAGACAAAAATTGGAAAGATTGATCATGATAAATTTTTAGATGAATAAAATATGATTATATGTGTTGGTGAAATTTTAGTTGATATGATTGGTGAATACCATGATAATGTTTTTTCATATCAAAGAAGAGCTGGTGGAGCACCTTTTAATGTTAGTTGTGCAATAGCTAAATTTGGTGGTATTTCATATTTTTATGGTGCAGTAGGTGATGATATAATTGGTAAATTTTTAATTAATTTTATAAAAACGCATAGTGTTATTAATCATATTAAAGTTATAAAAAAACACAATACTACTTTAGCATTTGTTAATATTGATGAAAAAGGAGAAAGAAGTTTTTGTTTTTATAGATATAATACTGCTGATATATTTTTACCTTTAGTTAAAAATAAAGAATTAATAAAATCTAATATTGTACATTTAGGAAGTTTGTTCTTATCTAGTGAAAAATGGTTAAAATATTTTTATAAATTAAATAAACAAATAAAAGATAATCATAAATTATTAAGTTTTGATGTAAATTATCGAGAAGATATTTTTAAAGATAAAAATAACGCTATTGAAAGGTATAAATTAATATTAGAGCAAGCTGATATTATTAAATTATCAGAAGAAGAAATAAATATTTTTAATGAAGATTATCTTATCAAATTATCAAAAAATGCTTTAATTTGTATTTCTTTAGGAAAAAAAGGAAGTAGATATATTTTTAAAGAAATTAGTAATTATATTCCTTCTATAAAAGTTAATAGTGTGGATACTACTGGGGCTGGAGATTGTTTTTTTGCTGGAATATTAGTTAATATTGAAAAATATAAAAAAGAAGAATGGAACAAATTATTATTAGATAATATTTTTAAATTTGCTAATATTGCAGGTGCATTAAACACTTTAAGTAAGGGCGCTATAGATAATTTACCTAATTTAGAAGAAATTAATAAGTATCTAAAATAAAAATATAGTCATTTTATTATTTTTAGCTTAAAATATATATGAATGGAAATAAAGGTTGTTTAAATGAGATTTTTTAAATTGTTTTTTTCAAAATTTTTATTTGTTTTTATAGCTATCTGTTTTCAAATATTTGTTTTTATCGCTACAAATTTTTATTTAAGTAGTACTTTTTGGTGGGTTAATTATTGGTTTAGTTTTTTAGCTTTTATTATATTTTTAGCTATTATTAATAAAGATAAACCTGCTTCATTTAAATTACCTTGGGTAGCAATTGTTTTATTTGTCCCAATCGTTGGTATTGCTATTTATATTTTATTTGGTAATTATACATTATCAAGAAAAGCCCGTAAAGCAATAAAAAAAGAAGATAAAAAATTAATAAGGTTTTGTAAAAAGAATAAAGAAACCATGGATAAACTTTATATAGAAAATAAGAAAGCTTATGGACAAGCATGTTATATTGAAAGAACTTGTTTTTTACCAACTTACGAAAATTGTTATAATGAATTTTTACCTACAGGCGAAGATTTTTTTAAATCATTAGTTGAAAATTTGAAAACGGCCAAAAAATATATTTTCATGGAATATTTTATAATTGAAAATGGTAAATTTTGGGATCCTATATTAGAAATTTTAACTCAAAAAGCACTTGAAGGTGTTGAAATATATGTAATGTATGATGATTTTGGATGTGTTGGTAAATTACCTGGATCTTATTATTTAAGATTAAGAGATAAAGGAATTTATGCGACTAGATTTAATCCTTTTACTCCATTAGTATCTGTTGCACATAATAATAGAGATCATAGAAAAATAACAGTAATTGATGGAGAAATTGGATATATCAGTGGGGTAAATATTGCTGATGAATATATTAATGTTACACATCCTTATGGTGAATGGAAAGATAATGCTTGTTTATTAAAAGGTGAATGTGTTGATTCGTTGATTTTAATGTTTATTCGTTTATTTAATCCAAGTTCGGTAAAGAAATTAGAAGTAAGCAATTATTTAGTAGAACATAAAAAATATGATGAAAATGGATTTGTTGCTCCTTATGGTGATGGACCATGTCCTATTTATAATGATTATATTAGTAAAAATATTTATTTAAATTTTATTAATCAAGCAGAAAAATATATTTATATTACTACTCCATATTTAATTGTAGATTATGAATTTTTAGAAGCAATATGTAACGCTAGTAAAAGAGGAGTAGATGTAAAAATATTAACTCCTCATATTCCTGATAAAAAAATGATTAAAATCATGACAAAATCTAATTATGAGAAACTTATTATTAATGGTGTTAAAATTTATGAATTTGAAAAAGGTTTTGTTCATTCGAAAAATGTAATTGTTGATGATGAATTTGCTTCTATTGGTACTGCTAATTTTGATTATCGATCATTTGTGCATCATTTTGAATGTGGAGTATGGTTTTATAAGAGTAATATTATTAAAGATATGAAAAAAGATTTTGAAAATATTATTAATAATGAAAGTATTAAAATGAATGTTAAAAATTCAAAATTAAGTATCCCAGAAAGATTAATAAAAGATTTATTAAGATTAATTGCTCCTTTAATTTAAGTATTAATTTCTATAAATAACGATTTTTTCTTTTAACACATGTAAAATTTTAGTAAAATATAAGTGTTTTGGAGTTTGTAATATGGAAATATATATTAAGGCACTTGTCATGCTTTTATCTGGCTTAGGTGCATTCTTATTGGGTTTTAAAATATTATCTGAGAATATTGAGAAATTAGCTAATACTGGCTTAAAAAAATTATTTAATAAAACATCAAAAAATCGTTTTATTGGAGTTGCTATAGGTATGTTAGTAACTGCAATTATTCAATCAAGTGGTGCTACTACTGTTATGATTGTTGGTTTTGTTAATGCAGGAATAATGGATTTATTTCAAGCAACTGCTATGATTATGGGAGCAAATATTGGTACTACAGTTACTGCTCAATTAGTAGCATTATCTTCTTTTGATATAGCTAGTTATTTTGTTATTTTTACTTTTATTGGTATATTTGGAGCAATGTTAAGTAAAAAAGAAAAAATTAAAACTATATTTATGACATTAGCAGGTTTAGGATTGGTGTTTATGGCATTAAGTATGATGTCTAATTCAATGTCTGATTTTAAGAATTCAGAAACAATTGTTAATATGTTAGCATCAATTAATAATCCTTTTATTTTATTTATTATTGGTATTGCTTTAACTGCTTTATTACAATCATCATCTGCTTTAACAACAATTATTATTTCAATGGCTAGTGTTGGTATTGCTATTGGAGGCGGAGGAAATTCTGTATTATATATAATATTGGGTAGTAATATCGGTTCATGTGTAACTGCTTTATTATCTTCTATTGGAGCTTCTCCTAATGCTAAAAGAGCATCATTAATTCATTTTATGTTTAACTTTGTTGGTTCATTTATATTTATTATTATTTTATTATGTGTACCTTCATTTATGGATGCCACATTTGCTAAATGGTTTAGTTTACCAGGTACTCAAATTGCTATGTTCCATACATTTTTCAATGTATTATGCACTATTATTTTCTTACCATTTATAAATGTTTTTGTTAAAGTATCTAAATTTATTATTAGAGATAAAAAAGTTAAAAAAACTACTTCTTTCCTTGATGAACGTTTCTTAATGACTCCTTCTATTGCTATTCAACAAGCTGGTAAAGAAACTGTCGCATTTGGTAGAGAATGTTTAGATACATTAAATGTAGCTATTACAATGTTCATAGATAGAAATGTTGATGGTCAAAAAGAAATTACAGATAGGATGCAAAATATTGAAATTGTAAATAATGAAATAGTTAATTATTTATTAAAAATTAGTTCTAATAATTCAAATTTAACAGAAACTAATGATAAATATATTTCTGGACTACATAAAATATTAATTGACTATTCACGTTTAGCAGAAATTGCTGATAACATGATGAAATATACAAGAAAAGAAGTTGAAAAGAATTTAAGTTTTTCTAATTCTGTTATTGAAGGAATTAATACAGTAAGAGAAAAATTAAATGAACAATTTCTCTTGACATGTGAACTTTTTGATAATTATACTAAAAAAACAATAAAAAAATCAGATGATATCGAAAATTGTATTGACCAAACTAGAAGTCAATTAATTAATCACCATATTAAAAGACTTGAAGAAGGTAAATGTTCTCCTGAATCTAATAGTGTATTTATTAATTTAATATCAAATCTTGAAAGAGCTGGAGACCATTTAAGTTATGTTGCTCATACTATTGTTGATATCTCTAAATAAGGAGGATTAACAAATGAAAAAAAGTATTATTTTATTTATTTCAACTTTATTATTAACATCTTGTTCAGGATTATTTCCAAATTCATCAAGTTCTAGTTCCGAAGAAAATATGAATAATTATTATTTAGCTGATAATGTTAAATATACATTAAAAGATATTAATCAAATTAGTGGTTGGCATACTTCTAGTAGTACTGGAGATCAAAAATTTTTAATTGTGCCAGTTGTATTAAAAGATTGTCAAACTAATTGCCCATGGACTGATACGAAATTAAATAATATTAAAAAAGTTTTCTTTGATAGAGAAAATGATTCTTCATTAGGATTTGAATCTGTATCTTCATATTTTTATAAATCTAGTTATGGTAAATTAAATATTACTGGAGAAGTTACTTCTCCTTTTGTTAGTAATTATACAACTACTAATTTAAATAGGATGGGTACTAATAGTGCTGGTGCTGTTATAAATGAATGGTATCAATCTAATAACGCTAATAGTGAATTATTATCAAAATATGATTTAGATAAAGATGGTAGAGTTGATAATTGTATTTTTGTTTATTCTAATGTTTATGAAAGTGGTAGTAATTCTGCTTTTTGGGCATGGTGTTCTGATGTAAATTTATCTAAAAAAGATTATAATACTCCTTCAATAGGTAATTATATGTGGGTTAGTTATGATTTTGTTAATGATAAATATTTAGATTTTTATAATTATAATAAACTTGATACTCATACTTTTGTTCATGAAAGTGGCCATTTATTAGGTTTAAATGATTATTATTGTTATGATACAGAAAATACATGGGATCCTGCTGGAGTATTAGATATGCAATCATATAATGTTGGTGACCATAATGCATATTCAAAATTATCATTAGGTTGGATTAATCCATATGTTGTTACAGGCGATAGTGTTATTAAATTAAAAACATCAAGTAAATATCCAGAAGCAATATTAATTAATGATAATTGGAATGGTTCAATTTTTGACGAATATTTATTAATTGAATATTACACGCCTACTAATTTAAATGAACAAGATGCTAAACATAATTTTAATCGTCGAGGAAAAATGTATTCTTATAAAGGTTTAAGAATATATCATGTTGATGCTAGACTTGTTGAAACTTCTATTAATACTGTTACAAGAACATTTAATAAATCTAGTAATTATACTGATACAATATATAATGATTCTGTTAATAATAAATTTTCTGTCATTGGTGCATCTAATTCAGTTACTAGATCATATTTACAAGATTATAGTAATACATTTAGACAATTACATTTATTAGATCAAGGAGAAAAAAATTATTTACCATCAAATAATAGAGTTGGTAATATTAATCCTAGTAGTGCATTATGGACAAATAAAACATTTACTCCAAGTAATAAATTTTTCCAATATTCAACTAGATTTAATAATAAATCAAAAATTGGTTATGAAATTAGTGTAAATAATTTAACTAATGATGATTGTGAAGTAGTTATTAAAAAAATTTAATATAATTTAAATTGTAATAAAAAAAGCTCAGTTTTGAGCTTTTTTCTTATTTTAATTAATTTTCTTATTTACTTAAGAAAGCTTTATAAGCTAAATATGCTTCATATACATCAGCTTTAGAAACAATTTCCATTGGAGCGTGCATATTAAATACTGCAATACCAGCATCAAGAACATTCATATTATAATTACCTAAAATATAAGCGATTGTTCCTCCGCCTCCTTGATCAACTTTACCAAGTTCAGCTGTTTGGAAATGAATTTGTTCTTCATCAAGAATTTTTCTAACCCAAGCAACATATTCTGGATTAGCATCATTTGATCCTGATTTACCTCTTGCGCCAGTATATTTATTAAATACTATACCACGATTGAAATAAGCAGCATTTTTAGGATCATTTACAGAAGCAAATAATGGATCAAAACCAGCAGAAACATCACTTGATAACATTTTTGAATTTGTCATAGCTTTCTTTAAATCAAGATATGAATGATATCCCATTGTATCTAATAATAAAGCAATTACATCTTCAAAATATTTTGATTGAGCTCCAGTAGCACCAACAGAACCAATTTCTTCTTTATCTACTAAAATACAACATGATGTATATTCAACATCGCCTTCATCAAGAACTGCTCTTAATGAAGTGAAAGCACAAACTCTATCATCATGACCATATCCAGCAACCATAGATCTATCAAGACCATAATCTCTTGCTTCACCAGCAGGAACTACCTCAATTTCACTTGATAAGAAATCTTCTTCTTCGATACCGTATTTATCCTTTAAAAGTTTTAAAACATTCTTTTTAACTGCTTCTTTTTCTTCACCTTTAAGTGGAATTGAACCAATAGTTAAATCTAAATCTTCACCTTCAATTACTTTACTTGCAGGTTTTTGTAATTGATCAGCTGATAAATGAATTAATAAATCAGAAATTCCAAAGATTGGATCACCTTTTTCTTCACCAATATTGACATCAATTGTTGTACCATCTTTTTTTATTACAACGCCATGTAAAGCTAGAGGAATAGTAACCCATTGATATTTTTTAATTCCACCATAATAATGAGTGTCAAGTAAAGCAAAATCATCTTTTTGATATAATGGATTTTGTTTAACATCTAATCTAGGAGAATCAATATGAGCGCCTAAAATTCTTAATCCATCAACAACTGGTTTAGTACCAATTTTAAATAAAACGATATTTTTATTTTTGTTAATTGCGTAAATTTTATCGCCAGCTTTAATTTCTTTATGTTGATTAATAATATCATCTAATAAAATAAAGCCTTTTTCTTGAGCAAGTTTTGTTGCTTGTTTAACGCATAATCTTTCAGTTTTTCCATATGAAAGAAATGCTTTATAATCTTCATTGAAATTTTGTATTGAAGATAATTTTTCATCTGAACAATGTTCATATATATTTTTTGAATACATTTATAATCACCTCTTACAAACATAATAAATTTTAATTTATTAAAAAACAAGTGATAAACTAGTTTTTATAAAGTTTGTTATATCTAACTAATATAATATTTATTTAAAAAAATCTTTTTATTGCAATTATTTTTATTAAAATGTAGTATAAAAATAGTCAAACGACATTTTCAATGAAAAAGATTAGTAATAATTTATTTAATTAAATTAGAGACTTAATGTTTGGTGAAAATTAAGAATTAATAAATTATGAATTACACTTTGGAGAAAATTAATTAAATGAGTGCCCTAAAGGGAACTAAGGTGGTACCGTGCTAAGTTGCACCCTTAGATTTAGGAGAAAAAATGAGATTAATTGATGAATTAAAAGCTAGAGAGCTTTTCTTTGCTACAACTGATGAAAGTTTTGGCGATTTTTTAGAAAATAATAAAGTTACTTTTTATTTAGGTGCTGATCCAACTGGTGATTCTTTACATGTTGGTCATTTAGTTACTTATTTAGTTGCTAAAAGATTACAAAATCATGGTCATCACCCTGTATTATTAATTGGTGGAGCAACTGGATTAATTGGTGATCCAAAAATGCAAGGTGAAAGAAAGATGTTAGATACATCAATCACTTTAAAAAATTCTAGTTGTTTAGAAAAGCAAGTTAGAGAAATTTTTGGCTTTGAAAAAGTAGTTAATAATTATGAATGGATTCATAAAATTGATGTTATTAGTTTTTTAAGAGATTATGGTAAAGAATTTAATGTTAATTATATGATTAATAAAGATACAGTTAAATCAAGATTAGAAACTGGTATTTCTTATACAGAATTTTCATATCAAATTTTACAAGCTTTAGACTGGAATTATTTATATCAACATGAAAATTGTAATGTCCAAATTGGTGGTCAAGATCAATGGGGTAACATGACAAGTGGTATTGAATTAATTAGAAAGAAAAATGGACCTGAGGCTAAAGTATTTGCTTTAACAATTCCTTTAATTCTAAAATCTGATGGTACTAAATTTGGTAAATCTGAAGGCGGAAAATCTGTTTGGCTTGATAAAAAGAAAACTTCACCTTATGAATTCTATCAATTTTGGGTTAATACTCCAGATAACGAAGTAATTAAAAGATTAAAACAATTTACATTTATATCATTAGAAGAAATTGCTGAAATCGAAAAATCATTTATTAGTGAACCACATTTAAGATTGGCTCAAAAAACATTAGCAAAAGAAATTACTATTTTTGTTCATGGTGAAGAAGCATATAAACAAGCTTTAAAAATTACAGATGCTTTATTTAATGGAAATATCAAAGAATTAACTAGTGAAGAAATTGAAATGGGATTCAATGAATTACCATCAAGTGAGGGTGTTGATAATGAATTATTAATTGATGCATTAGTTAGAACATCTTTAGCTTCATCTAAAAGAGAAGCAAGGGAATTTATTAAAGGTGGAGCAGTTACTGTCAATGGTGATAAAGTAACTAATTTAGAATTTGCTCTTAATAAAGATTTAACTATTGATAATAAATTTATTGTGTTAAGAAGAGGAAAGAAAAAATATGGAATTGTTCGCTTCTAAAAAATTTAGAAGTACAGTTTTAGTTAGTTTAGTTTTATTATGCTCATGTTCTAATGAGCATAATTTTGTTTTAATAGAAAGTAGATATAATAAAACTTTTGTTGATATAAATTATGATGATTTAAATAAAAAAATTAATAATAAAGATAATTTCTTATTATACATTTATTCTCCAAGTTGTTTAAGTTGTACTGATTTTAAAACATTAATTAACAATTATATTTCAGATAATGATGTTTTAGTTTATGGATATAATATTCTTAATAAAGATATTGAAGATTTAGTTAATTATAAATACACTCCTACTTTAGTTTTATTCGAAAATGGTAATGATAAATGTCATTTTGATCAAGAAAATAATAAAAAAATGTTTGTTTCTTCTAATAACTTAAAAGAAGAATTAAATAAATATTTAAAATTATCAAATAGATGTGAAGTAATTTTAGAAAATGATTTGGAAAATATTATTTTAAGTGATTGCTTAATTTATTTTTATTATAGTAAATGTAGTGATTGTAATTATTTTTATGAACATTTTTTAAAAGAAGAAATAGAAAAAGATTATTTTAAAAAAATATATTTTTTTGATATGAAAGATTATTTTGTTTCTATTGATGATAATTATAAAAATTTTACTAAAAAATATGGTTTATCTATTGTTGGATCAAATTTAGGTTATAAAAATGGTGTAGTACCAACTTTACAATTAAGAAAAAATAATGAAATATTAGAAAATGTGATTATTTATAATGATGAATTTGAAACTAAATATAAAGGAAACAATGAAATTGAATCTATTAAAATTGTTAATTCATATTATAAAGATAATCCATATATTAATAAAGAATTTTATTCTAGTGAAAGAAGTGCTAAAGAAGAATATCATAAATCTACATTAAATTATTACATTGACAAAGTAAAAAATATTATTGCTAAATTTTAATTAAGTTGCTTTTTTTTATTTTGTATATTACTATTACTTGTGTATATATTTTAACTATATTATACTATAGATAACTCGTTATAAGGGGGAAGAAAAAAATGAATGAAGAAAATTATCAAGAAGAAGGTTTATCTTTAAAAGATATCTTTTCTATTTTTAAGTCGCACTGGATTTCAATGGTTATTATTACTATTGTTGGCTTAATTTGTGGTGTAGGATTTGGAATGATTACTCCACCTAAATATCAAGCAAGTATGAGTGTGTATATTAATAATTCAAATGATTCTACTGATACTGGTTCTACTAGTGGAGATACAAAAATTGATAATGAATTAGTTAATAGCTTAAGATTAATTAATACTTTTAAAGCTTTTATTACTGAATCTGCTGTTAGTAAAAATGCGGCAGATAAATTAAAAGATAATGAAGTACTTAAAGCAAAAGGATTAGAAATTACTGATAATTTTTATAAAAATATTATAAGTGGATTAAGTGCTAGTACAACTGGTGATAATACTTTATGTGTTGTAGTTAGTTATACTCATACTGATGCAACAGTTGCAAAAATAGTTATTGAAAATGTTATTTTATCCGCTAATGAAGTTGCAAAAAGTGGAGAATTAAAAATTTTTAAAGATAGAATTAATACAGTTTATCAATTTGAACAACTTGGAAATGGTAATTGTGCTGATGTAAGAAGAACATCAAAAGGTATTCCAATGTATGCAGCTATTGGTTTAGTTGGTGGCTTAGTTGTTGCTATTGCTTATGTTTTAATTAGAGATTTAGCAGATAGTACTTTAAGAGATAAATCATTTGTCGAGAAAAAATATAATGTAAAAGTTATCGGAACAATTCCTGAATTTATGGAGGAAAATAAATAATGAAAAAGAATAAAACAAATACTGCTGATAAAAAAGTTCTTATCAAAGATACATCTTCATCTTATTCAGAAGCTTTTCAACAATTACAAGTAAATCTTGATTTTTCTTTTATTGGTGAAAAAGATAAAGTTATTGCTATTACTTCACCTTTAGCAAGTGATGGTAAATCAACTGTATGCGCAAATTTAGCTTATATTTATTCTAAGAAAAATTATAAAGTTTTAGTTATTGATTTAGATTTACGTCGACCATCAGTTCATAGATTTTTTGATTTAACTAATGATATTGGTGTTACTGATTATTGTACTGATAAAGCTAAAGAAGAAGATATAATTAAACATTATGAAAATATTGATATTATTACTTCTGGCTCACATACACCATTCCCAGGAAAAGTTCTTGAATCTGAAATTTTATTAAATTTAATTAATTCATTAAAAGAAAAATACGATATTATTTTAGTTGATACTCCACCTGTTTTAGTAGTTTCTGATGCTTTAATTTGCTCAAAATTTGTTTCTCAATATATTGTTACAGTTACTTATGCTAAAACTAAGAAAGCTGATTTTGAAGAAACAATGAGACAATTAAAATCAGATAATAAAATTAAAATTGCTGGTGTTGTTTTCAATAAGAAAAAATATAAAAAGGATTCTTACGATTATAAAAACAAATATTATTAAAGGAATAAATAATGCTTAGAGATATTCATACTCATATTTTACCAAGTGTTGATGATGGATCAAATTCATATGAAATATCTGCTAAAATGCTTGAATTAGAAATGTTGAATGGTGTTAATGAAATTGTTTTAACTCCTCATTATCATCATAATTCTATTTCATGTTCAGATAAGCATTTGTTAAAAGAAAGATATGATGAATTTATTGAAAAATTTAAAGATTTACCAATTAAATTTGTTTTTGGTGCTGAATTATATTTTTCTAATGAATTAATGCATGAATTTAATAAGCATGAAGTAATTACTTTTGGTGATTCTAATTATGTTTTGATAGAGTTTCCACTTTATCAAGAATATTATGATATTGCATCTGTTTTGTCAGAAATTATATATTTAGGTTATCAACCAATTTTAGCCCACCCAGAAAGATATGAATATATGGATGCTAAAAAATTAAAGAAAATTAAAGATACTGGAACATTAATTCAAGTTAATACTTCTTCTATTTTAGGTGATTTTGGTAAATCAATACAAAAAAATGTATTTAAATTTATTAAAGCTGATTTAGTAGATTTTATGGCAAGTGATTGTCACTCTTTAGGAGTTAGAAAACCTAATTTAAAAGAAGCATTAGAATTTGTTAAAAAGAAATTTAATAAGGAAATTGAAAATAAGATTAATTTATGAATAATGAAGAAATAAAAAATAAAATTGCTGAATTAGAAAAAAGTGATGATATAAAAGATTTGTTTTTAGCAATGAAATTAGTTAGTAATACTTTCGATGAAGATTTATTAAGTGATTTTATAAAGAAATATAAAGATAAAATTTATAAAAAAGATCCAATTTTATTTATTGGCCATCATGTTAATTTTTATGTTCTTCAAGAAAAATATATTGAAGCATTACAAGTTTTAAAATGTTATCAAAATGAACCATTTATAAATTTAACAACTGATGATTTTATGAATGATTTAGAAAAAGAAATAAAAAAGTTAATGACACCTACTAAACAACATAAATATTCTTTATTAGATGCTGAACAAGATATTTATTCTCAAAATGAAGATAAATTGTCTAAGGCTATTTCTTTTTTGTCTCAATATAATGTAAGAAATTGTTTACCATTTTTTAAAGAAGCATTAATTTCTTCTATTTCATATTATTCTAAAATTTTATTACAATTTATTTTAATTGAACAGTCAGTTAATGATGTTTTTAAAGTTAGTAATGGAGAAAAAGAATTTGAATTTAATCCATCTCAAACTTTATTACCTTTTGATAGAGAAAATTATAAAAATGTCAGTAATTATATTAAAAATCAAAATGAAAGTCCAAGTGTAATTAATACTGCCATAGAAATATTAAATACTTTAGAAGTTAAAATGTTTCCATCTTCTATTACTAATGAATGTGAAGAATATGAAAATATTGGTGAAATTTTAATTTTTGTTGCTAAAAAATATTTATTAGAAAATCCAAGTTTTTCTAAATTAGTTTATGATACTCAAATGACAGAAATAGATTTAAATAAAATTATTAATAATATTAATGCAAAAATTGCTTAAATATATTATCAAAATGATACTTAAACAAAATTATTCTTGCTCTATTTATATTTATAATATAAAATATTATATGCAAAAAACTTAAGGAGATTTTTTATTATGGAAAAAAAAGTTGAAAAAAATGGATCACAAGTTGTTATTAGTTTTGTAGCAAATGGTGATGAATGGAAAAAAGCACAAGACAAAGAATTTAATAAATTAAGTGCAAAATTAAAAGTTGATGGTTTTAGACAAGGACATGTTCCTGCAAGTATTGCAAAAGCTAGAATTAATCCTGTTGAAGTTTTACAAGATGCTATGTTTACTCTTGTAAATAAAGAATATTCTAATGTTTTAAATGAAGAAAAATTAAATGTTATTGCTGAACCAAAATTAAATGTTACTAAATTAAGTGAAACTGAACTTGAATGTACAGTTACAGTTGCTTTACCTCCAGTAGTTACATTAGGTGATTATAAAGGAATTAAAGTTGAAAAAGTTATTAAAGAAGTAACTGAAGAAGATGTTAATGATGCTCTTAACAAAGAATTAAATAATCATGCAACATTGAATTTAAAAGATGGTGCTGCTGAAAATGGTGATACAGTAACTATTGATTTCAAAGGATATATTGATGATATTCCATTTGATGGTGGAGAAGCTAAAGGTTATGATTTAAAATTAGGTTCTAATTCATTTGTTCCTGGTTTTGAAGATCAATTAGTTGGTATTAAATCAGAAGAAGAAAGAACAATCAATATTAAATTCCCAGAAAATTATGTTGAAAATCTTGCTGGTAAAGACGCTAAATTTGTTGTTAAATGTCATGAAGTTAAACAAACAGTTCTTCCTGAATTAAATGATGAATTTATTAATGAACTTGATTTAGAAGGCGTTAAAACAGTTGAAGAATATAAAGAAAAAATTAAAAATGATTTAACTGAAAAAGCAAATAGAGAAGCTGATAATGCTAGATTAAACGCTATTGTTGATACAATCGTTGATAATGCAACTGTTGATATTGCTGATACTTTATTAGCTGATGAAGCAAATGCTATGATTGATAATATTAAAAAACAAGTTGAATCAAATGGCTTAAAATTTGAAGATTATTTAAATATCAATAATATCGATAAAGATCAATTATTTGCTGATAAAAAGAAAGAAGCTGAACATAATATTAAAGGTATGTTAGTTATCGATGAAATTTGCCGTAAAGAAAATATCATTGTTGATTCAAAAGCTTTAAATGATAAATATGCTGAATTAGCAAAATTATACAATATGAAGGTTGAAGATATTAAGAAAGCTCTTGAACCTAATAAAAACGAAGTATTAAGAAATTTAAGAAATGAATTATTTACAAAATTCATTTTAGAAAACAACAAAGACTAGGAAACTAATATAGTTTCCTTCTCTTATTATAAGGAGGAATTATAATGGTTGATGAGTTAAAAGTGTTACCATTACTAATAACAAGAGGATCTGTTTTATTCCCAAAAACATCAATTAATATTGATGTAGGTAGAATTTTTTCTATTTCTACAATAAATAGATCTTTAGATGAATTTGATTCAAAAATAATTGTTACAACACAAAATGATGTATCTATTAATGAACCAAGTGATGATGATATTGCATTAGTTGGTAACTTATGTGTTATTGGTGCATCAAAAGAATTAAATGGTTTATATCGTATTAGAGTTACATCTACTTGTAGAGTAAAAATTACTAATATCATTCATACAAAATATCATGATAAAGATAGTTATGAATGTGAATATGAAGAATATCCAATGATTAATGAAAATAGTTCTTCAAAAAATATTGTTGATATGAAAGAAATTGTAAAATTTATTGCAGATATTAATAATATGATTAATTTACCTCGTCCTATTTTATATAAATTACAAGGAGGAGTTACTGAAGAAGAATTTACTAATATTTTAAGCAATTATTTAGATTTTCCATTTAATGTTAAACAATCTTTACTTGAAGAATCATCAGTTAGTAATAGATTAGATATTTTAAAAAAGAGTTTAATTAACACTAAAATTGATGAAGAAATTGAAAATGATTTAAATAAAGTTGTTCGTGATAAAGCTGATCAAAGTCAAAAAGAATATATTTTAAGGGAAAAATTAAAAGCAATTCAAGATGAATTAAATTCAATGGATGAAGATCCAGATTCTGATAGTGTTGAATCATATTTAAAAAGACTTGAAAATGAACCTTTCCCTGAACATGTAAAAAAGAAAATTAAAAGTGAAATAGATCATTATAAACAATTACCATCTGCTTCTGTTGAATCATCAATGGTTAAAGGATATATTGATGTAATGATGGAAATTCCATGGTATCAAAAATCAACTGATGATAATGATATTAATCATGCTGAACAAATTCTTAATGAAGATCATTATGGCTTAGAAAAAGTTAAAGAAAGAATCTTAGAATATCTCGCAGTTAAAAATGTTACTGATTCTTTAAAAGCTCCTATATTATGTTTATATGGTCCACCAGGAACTGGTAAAACATCTTTAGCTAAATCAGTAGCTCGTGCTTTAAATAGAAAATTTGTTAAAGCAAGTTTAGGTGGTACTTCTGATGAAGCAGAAATAAGAGGTCATAGAAGAACTTATGTTGCTTCAATGCCTGGTAAAATTATTAAAGGAATGAAAAGTGTTGGAGTAACTAATCCAGTATTTTTACTTGATGAAATAGATAAACTTACTTCTAACATTCATGGTGATCCTGCTTCAGCATTGCTTGAAGTTCTTGATCCAGAACAAAATAAATTTTTCCAAGATAATTATATTGAAGAACCTTATGATTTAAGTAATGTTTTATTTATTGCTACTGCAAATTATTTAGAAAATATTCCACCTGCATTAAAAGATCGTCTTGAATTAATTGAATTAAATACATATACCAATGAAGAAAAATTCCACATTGCTAGAGAACATTTAATTCCAAAACAATGTAAAGAAAATGGTATTGATGAAAAAGAATTCAATATTACTGATGAAGCTTTATATTATGTAATGGATTGTTACACTAAAGAATCTGGTGTACGTGAACTTGAAAGAAAAATTGGTACTTTAATTAGAAAAACTTTAGTTAATAAATTAAAATCTAAAACTAATAAAAAGATAAAAATTGATATTAAAAAAGTTAAAGAATATTTAGGAACTGAAATATTTGAAGTTTCTTCTAAAGAAAAAGAAGATCAAGTTGGTGTCGTTACTGGACTTGCTTATACATCAGTTGGAGGAGAAATTTTACCGATCGAAGTTACATATTTTGAAGGTAAAGGTGGCTTAGTTTTAACTGGTAATTTAGGTAATGTCATGAAAGAATCTGCTACTATTGCTTTAAGTTATGTTAAAGCTAATGCATCTTCATTGCATATTGAAGAAGGTTTCTTTGATAAACATGATATTCATGTTCATGTTCCAGAAGGAGCAGTTCCAAAAGATGGTCCTTCAGCAGGTATTGCTTTAACTGTTGCTATTGTTTCTTGTTTAACTAATAGAAAAGTTCATTCTAATGTTGCAATGACTGGAGAAGTTACTTTAAGAGGTAATGCTTTAGCTATTGGTGGATTAAAAGAAAAAACTCTTGCAGCTTATAAAGCTGGCATTACAAAAGTTCTTATTCCAAGAGAAAATAGTAGAAATATTCAAGATTTACCAGAAGTAGTAAGAAAAAATATTAATTTTGTTTTACTTGATAATGTTGAACAAGCTCTTGAACATGCTTTGGTATAAAAAATGATTAATTTTCGTAATACAAAATTTATTAAATCTGCATTTAGTAAAAATGATCATTTATTAGATTATCCTCATATTTTATTTATTGGTAAATCTAATGTTGGTAAATCAAGTTTAATTAATGCTTTAGTGGATCAAAAAAATCTTGCTTATGTTTCTAAAACACCTGGACAAACTAAATTAGTAAATTATTATTTAGTCGATAATAAATTTTATTTAGTTGATGTTCCTGGCTTTGGATATCGTAAGCTTGCTTATGAAAAAGATTTGTTTGAAGAAATGATGGATGATTATTTAAAAAATAATGGTTCATTGAAAGCTGTATTTTATTTATTAGATTCTCGTCGTGAAATAACTGATGATGAAATAGATGTAATAAAATATTTTCAAGATATGAATTATCAAGTTGAATTAATTTTTACTAAAGAAGATAAATTAAAACAAGCTGAAAAAGCCAAAATATTAAAAAATATTAAATTATATAATTTTGAAAATGATTATTTATTCGCTTCTATTAATAAACCAAATCTTTTAAATAAAATCCAAGAAAAAATTGTTTCTTATCTTGAATAAATATAAACCTCTAATCATAAAATTGATTGGAGGTTTTTATATGGAAAATTTTGAATTAAATTTTGATTTTACTTTATCAAATAATAATAAAGTATCTAATATAGCTTTATATGATGAAAAAGAAATTATTGATAATGCTGATGAAATAAAAATTTTTGGTAAATTGTATATTGATTTAATGTTTGATAATGAAAATACTATGCATGAAAAAAGAGACTTTAATATTACTTTAAATAAATGTAAATACAATAAAAAAGATATTAAAGTAAGAATTAATGATTATGATTATTCCCAAGAAGATAATATTTTAAAATTAAAAGTAAATTATGAAGTTGATGGAGAAGATGTTCCTGTTTCCAATTTTTGTTTTATAAATAATTCTACTTTAGAAAACGAATTAAGAGATTTTTTATCAAGAAATGAAGATAATAATATTAATTTAAATGATGAAAAAATTGTTATTCTTGATCCAGTTATAAAAGAAGAAGAGAAAAAAGTTGAAATTAAATCAAATGAAATTAAAGTTAATGAAATAAGAAATAATAATGAAAAAGATGTTTTATTCAAAGAAAAATATCAATCAAGTTATTTATTTTATCGTATAAAAAAAGGTGAAGATTTATCTTCTATTGCTAAAAAATTTAATGTTAATGAAGATATAATAAAAAATATGAATATAGATAAAGAATTTAGCGAAAATAATTTAATTCAAATTCCATTAAAAAATGTTTAAATTTATAAAAAATAAATATAATATTGATGATTTAGCAGAAATAAAATTATCAAACAATGTTACAAAAATTAATTCTAAAGATAATATATATATTGTCAAAAAAGTAATTAGTGATGATTTAGAAACATTATTTACTAGATTATATTTAAGTCATGTAGATAATTTTAATTTACCTTTAAGAGGGAACAATAATAAATATGTACAAATAGAAAATGATTCGTATTACATTCTTTATAAATATTATCATGATGAAAAAATATTAGGTTATGATTTGAAGTTATCTTTTTATGTGAAAAAAATTGCTGAATTACATAAAAAAACATATATAAACATTAATTCAAATGATAATTATTTAGAAAGTATTTTAAATTATTTAGATGATAAAATTAAAGAATTATCTTCTATTTTAAATTCAAGGATGGAAGTAGAAGAAAGAAAAGATTATCATTCACCAAATAATTGGTATTTTTTATTGCATTATCAAAAAATGATGAATGCATTAATGGAAGCATCTAATCATGTTTTAAATTTAGAAAATGAAGTAAAAAATCAAAAGAATATGAGATTATGTTTAACTTATCAAAATTTTGATTTTGAACATATTTTATTAAAACAAGAAAAAATAATTTCTATTGAAAATATTGGCTTTAATTTAGCTAGTCTTGATATATATAATTTAATATCTAAATTAAATATTAATTATTTAAATGTAACACCATATATCAATGAATATTTAAAAATCAATCCATTAAATAATTATGAAAAAGAATATTTAATGGCGATGTTATATATATTTGATTATCATAGATATAATGATATTCAAGAAGATTTAAATCATTTAATTAAAATAAATTCTTATTTAGATAAAGTTTTATCTTTAGATAATGAAGTTATATTTTCTTCAATAGATACAGAACAAAAATGATTATAAAACCAATTAATAATAATTGATTAACTCCAGTTGGTGATATAATAAATAAAATTCCTTGATAAATTAATAATACATCAATAGAAGATAATATTTTATCTTTATAATAAGGCATTTTATTTTTAAATTTAATAAAAAAATCTTTCATTTTACCCCTCCAATAAATTATATGAAAAGATTAAATTATGTTGAGTGTTATAATTTTTGTTGATTAATATAAAAAAATAAATTAATATTATTTTGTCGATGAACTAGAGGTAAATATATTTATTATTATTAGAGAGCATTTGGTTGGTGAAAAAATGTATAATGATATATTTTGGTCGCTAGGGAGAACAAGAGGAATCTTCGTTAGCTGCGTTAAAGTACAATTAAGTGTGATTATATATTTAATCAAATTAAGGTGGTACCGCGTATTTAACGTCCTTATAATGGACGTTTTTTTATTTAGGAGGAAAAAATTATGTTATCAACTCATTATTCTCATTTAGAAGTTGAAAAAGGTAAATATCAAAATTGGAAAGATAAAGGTTATTTTTTAAGTGGTGATGAAAATAAAACTAAGTTTTCTATGGTTATTCCACCACCAAATGTTACAGGTATGCTTCATTTAGGACATGCTTGGAACACTACTATTCAAGATATTATTGCTAGATACAAAAAAGCTAAAGGATATGATGTTTTATGGTTGCCTGGAATGGATCATGCAGGTATTGCTACACAAGCTAAAGTTGAACAAAGACTTCGTAAAGAAGGTATATCAAGATATGATTTAGGTCGTGAAGGTTTCTTAAAAAGAGCTTGGGAATGGAAACATGAATATGCTGATACTATTCATTCTCAATGGGCAATGATGGGGTTAAGCTTAGATTATTCTAAAGAAAGATTTACTCTTGATGAAGGTTTAAATAAAGCTGTTAAACATGTTTTTGTCACTTTATATAATCAAGGTTTAATTTATCGTGGAGAAAAAATAATTAACTGGGATCCAGTTTTTAAAACAGCTCTATCTAATATTGAAGTTGTTCACCAAGACGATGAAGGTAAATTTTATTATTTTAAATATTATATTGTTGGTACTGATCAATATTTAACTGTTGCTACTACTAGACCTGAAACAATGTTTGGTGATGTTTGTGTTGTAGTTAATCCAAAAGATGAAAGATATAAAGATATTGTTGGTAAAAAAGTAATTAACCCAGCTAATCATGAAGAAATTCCTGTTATTGCTGATGAATATGTCGATATTGAATTTGGTACTGGGGCTATGAAATGTACTCCTGCTCATGACCCAAATGACTTTGTTATTGGTCAAAAATATGGTTTTAATCATCCAATTGTTATTAATGATGATGCAACTATGGCTGATTGTTGTGGTGAAGAATATAAAGGTTTAGATCGTTATGCATGTCGAGATAAATTAGTTAATAATATCGAAAAAGAAGGTAATTTAATTAAAATAGAAAATATTGTTCACCAAGTTGGTCATTCAGAAAGAAGTGGCGCAGTTGTTGAACCAATGTTAAAAAAACAATGGTTTGTTAAAATGAAGCCACTTGCTGATGCTTCTTTAGCTAATCAAAATAGTGAAGATAAAGTAGAATTTATACCAGAAAGATTTAATAAAATATTTACTAATTGGATGGAAAATTGTGAAGATTGGTGTATTTCACGTCAATTATGGTGGGGACATAGAATTCCTGCTTATTATAATAAAAATAATGGAGAATTATTAGTTAGTGAAACAGAACCTTTAGATAAAGAAAATTGGACTCAAGATGAAGATGTTCTTGATACTTGGTTTTCTTCAGCATTATGGCCTTTTTCCACTTTAGGTTGGCCGGAAAAAACTCATTTACTTGAAAGATATTATCCTATTGATGTTATGGTTACTGCATATGATATTATTTTCTTCTGGGTTTCAAGAATGATTTTCCAAGGTTTACATTTTATGGATAAAAGACCTTTTGATAAATGTTTAATTCATGGTTTAATTAGAGATTCACAAGGTAGAAAGATGTCTAAATCTTTAGGAAATGGTATTGATCCTATTGAAGTTATTAATCAATATGGTGTTGATGCTTTAAGATATTTCTTAACTACATCTACTTCACCAGGATTAGATACAAGATATTCTGAAGAAAAAATTAAAGCAAGTGAAGCATATTTAAATAAGATTTGGAATGCATCAAGATTTATTTTAATGAATATAGAAAATGAAGAATTAGATGAAAATATTGATGAAACAAAATTAGATTTAATTGATAAATATATTCTTTCAAGATTAAATCATTGTATTAAAAATGTTACTGAAAACATGGAAAAATATGATTTTGCTAATGCTTCTACTCATTTATATAATTTTGTTTATGATGATTTTACATCATGGTATCTTGAATTAAGTAAAGTTAAATTTACTACAAATAATGATATAAATACTAAAAAAGTTTTATTAAAAGTATTAAAATCAATTATCTTAATGATATATCCATATACACCTTTTATTGCTGAAGAAATATATCTTAATTTACCACATCATAAAGAATCAATTATGTTAGATTCTTATCCTGAAGTTGAAGAAAAATATTTTAATGATTTAGCAGAAGAAGAAATTAATTCCATGATTTCAATGATTAAAGACATTAGAGCGTTTAAAGTTAATAATAATCTTGCCCCAAGTAGCAAAGTAAGATTATATTTATTCCATAATGAAAAGAATTTTGATTTTAATATAATTATTCCTTATTTAACAAGATTTGGTTTTGCTGAAGAAATTATCATTGATCAAAAAGAAAAACAAAATTTATCATCAATTTATTTCCTTGGACAAATGTTTATTGAAGAAAATTTATCAAATGAAGAATTAATTAAGAAAATAAATGATAAAATTTCTTTCTTAGATAATGAAATTAATCGTTGTAAAAAAATGCTTAATAATCCAGGATTTGTAAATAAAGCTCCTAAAGAAAAAATTGAATTAGAACAAAAGAAACTAGCGCAATTTGAAAAAGAAAAAGAAGAATATTTAGCTAGATTAAAATAATTAAAAATATAACTGCTTATATGATACAAAACATATTAAGCAGTTTTTTTATATGTAAAATTTATAAATTAATACATACAAATTATTAAATAATATCTAATATGATTATTTTTATAATAAAATATTATTAATAAAATAAGAAAATACAAAATTTGACAATAATTATTTTTTAATGTATTCTAAAATTGTAAACAAAGATTAGGGAAAATAATTTGTTTAACAAGGGAGAAATATATGATAATAAAAAAATTAAATTCAACATCAAAACAAGACTACAACTATCCTACCTTTATAGGCCATGAAAATGCTTATATATCTTTAGTAGATAATGATTTAGGTAATTTAAGTTTATCAATAAGAAGTAATGAATTATCTTTTTCAAATTGTATTTATTTTACAAAAGAAACAAATAATCCAATACAATTAAGTATTATTTATAATAATAATTCACTTGATTATAATTATCAAAAAAATATTTTTAATTTAAAAGGTATTAAATTTAATTATGAACAAAAAGTATTTGAAGAAAATAATAAAATATATTATTTAGACGAAATAAATAGAAAACATGAATTCGTTAAATTTAATACCTTAAATGAATATAAAGATAATAATTTTAATAATGGTTTAATATTAAAAAAAATAGATAATCAATATAAAATAACTGATATAAATGATAATGTTTTAACCTTTAATAATAATGGATATTTAATACAAATAGAAAAGAAACTATATGATATTATTGTTAATACATATATTGATTATGTAGATAATAAAATAAGTTGTATTAGAAGTGATAATAATTCTAATATAAATTTTACGTATACTAATACAGAAATAACTATTACAAGTGGTTCAATAACTAAAAAAATTAAATTGATAAACAATAAACTTGTATTTGATTCAAATAAAATTCAAGTTGAAATGTCATTTGATCAAAATAAATTAAAATCAATTAACGAATATAACGCTAGTAAAGAAAAATTATATGATATTGAATATACAAATAATAAAATTGAATCAATAATAAATAAAATAAAATTAGAAGATAATACATATAAAGATGTCTTAAATTATAAAGTAGAAAAATATAATGATATTTATAAAGTTATAAGAAAAGAATATAATTTAATAACTACAAATATTTATTATACATTTAATGAAAATGGATATTTAATTGGTCAATATGAAGATAATAATGATTCAAGTGATAATAATGTAACTAATATTGCTGAATCAATAAAAAATAATTATACAAATAGAATAGTAGATACATCAAATTATATTAAAGAATATACTTTTACAACATCAATAACTAATGAGCAAGAACGATATAATTTATCATTTGAAGATATATCTCTTGATACAGAAGTATTTACATTAATGTATTGTTTTTCTAGTAATATTAGTAGTGATAATGCTGAATTAACTTTTTTAGTATCAATAAATGATATTATTAATGCTGTTGCTACTCAAACAATTAAATTAACCAAAGGAAATGAAAGAATAGAAGGAACAATAAATTTTAGAATTCCATTAGATAATAACAATAAAAAAGTAAATGTAACAAATATAGTCTTTACTGCTTTACCAGTAAATAATAATAATGGAACATTATATCCTCTTGGAATAAAATTATATGGAAATACAAATTCATATAAAGGAATTGCTTTAAATAAGACATCTTCTGCAATTAACAATATTTATCTTAATAAAAATAACACTAAAACTCAATTATCAATTTTTAATGGTTTTATTTCTATTAATGCGACAAAATATTTTGTTACTGATAATGAATTATTTTTTAATTATAAATCTTATTTAAAATGCCTTAATAATAATACTGAAACTTTTAGATTTTATTATAATAATTTTGCTTCATTTATTATAGTAACAATAGATACTGATATAACATTTATTGATGAATTTAATAATCAATATACAACTAATTTTTCTGATTTAGAATTATATTTCTTTACTAAAAATGGTAATGAAATCATATTTTATAATTATAATAAAGATAATTATGGAACAATAAATGTTACTAAAAATATTAATGATTTATCAATAGAATCATCAATATTAACAAAAAACGATTATATAACATCTATTACTGATAAAAAATATAGCTTAAATATTAATTACAATAATTATGGTGATATTGAATTAATTGGAAAAACTTATTTTAAAACTATATTTGATAGATTACAAAAAGAAAAAGAATATACTTATGATAAAAATAGTAAATTAATTTCTATTGGAGAATATAGATCTAATATTAAACAAAAAATATCTTTAACTTATGATAACAAAAATAATGTCAATAAAATAATTGATGAAGATAATCATGAAATAAATTATGAATATAATAATGATGATTTAATAGAAGTAAAAGAACAATTAAATGATTCTTTATTAAAAAATAATATTTCTTATGACAAATATTCAAATATAACTAATATTACATCTTCAACTGGTAATAATTATACATTTGAATATGATGAATATGGCAATTTAAATAAAATAAAATTATTTGCAAATGATGTTATAACTTTTAACCATGAATATTTTGAATATAAAAAAGTAATAACATTAATTTATCCAAATAATCAAAAATTAATTTGTACTTATGATAAATATGATCGATTAGTAGAAGTTGATAGAGAAGAAAATAATAAAAAAGAAACCATAATAATATATATTTATGCTGATTATGTAAAAGGAAAAGCTATTGAAAATGTTGGCTCACCTTTTGATAGTAGCCTTGTTACAAATAGATCAAGTAAATTATTAAAAGTAATGCAATATAATGGTGATGGTCCATATTATAGTTATATATATCATTATGATAATTTAAATAGATTAATAAAAATTGAAAAATTAAATTTATATAATAAATATTTTGAATATGATACTGAAAATAATTTAATAAAAGAAACTAGAACATTTGATAAAAACGATAATAATAAAGTTATTTCAAGTATAAAATTTGAAAATGATTCAGTATTTAATAATAATTTATTGCAAAGTAATTATACATTAAATATTAATAATAAAAATTATTCGTTCAAAGAAAGTTATGAATATAATGAATTAAATGAATTAAGTAAAATAAATTCATTTAAATTTGGATATGGCTTTGAATATGATAATAAATTAATATCAGATAATCCATTAGGAACTATAATAAAAGTTACTCAAACAAAATATTGTGATCAAGTTAAAGAATTTACTGTATTTGATAAAAAAACAAATTCAATTATCCATACAGAAAGTTTAACTTATGATAACAAAGGAAATATTGTATCTTTAAAAGATTTCTTTAATAACACTACTATATATGAATATAATGAACTTGATAATTTAACTTTAGAAAGAATTGAATCAAGTAATTATCAAATGAGATATGTTTATGATATTTTTGGACGTTTAATTAAATGCCAAAAAGAAGATTTATCAAATAATATTATTTCACAAGATATATTTAGTTATGATTCAGAAACAAATAAAGATTTATTAACAAAAATAAATAATTTTGATATTACTTATGATGAAAATGGCAATGTAAAAACTTATCGTAATAAACAATATTTTTATAAAGATGGTCATAAATTAATAAAAATAATTGATGGAGATCAAAATTTCATTTTAGAATTCAAATATAATGAAAATGGAATAAGAATAGAAAAAAAGAAATATAATCTTCAAACAAATGAAGTTATTGAAACCCATTCTTATGAAGTAGAAGGTTCAAGAATATTATATGAAACAATATCATCTCCTAATTCAAGTTCCTCACTTAAAATATATTATTTATATAGCCAATCAGGAATACAAGGATTTATATATGATAATAAACGATATTTTTATGAAAAAAATATCTTAGGTGATATTATTAGAATTGTTAACGAAAATGATGAAACTGCTGCATTATATGAATATGATGCATTTGGTAATATAACTCTTGAACTAATAAATGACCCATTATTAAAAAATATAAATCCATTTAAATATAGAGGTTATTATTTTGATTACGAAACTGGATTATATTATTGTGGAAATAGATATTATTATAGTTTTTGGTGTAGATGGCTTACACCTGATTCAATAAGTTATTTGGATGAAACAAATATTCAAGGTTTGGATTTATATCGTTATTGCTTTAATAATCCGATTAAATATGTTGATCCGAGTGGTTGTTTTGCTATATCAGCTGGCTTAATTATTTTTGGGATGGTTGTTGCATTTAGTGCAATGGTCTATATCGATTATAAAGACGATGGAGAAGTCTTTAATGGAAGTGTTACACCTCAAGAATATATTGGGGCAACTGCATTAGGTGCATTATTAGGATTAATAGCTGGATTAGAATTCACTATAACAATACCAATGCTTGGTTTTGTTAATGGTGGAAGTGCAATGAGTATTGGAATTGTTGGTACAACTGCTGTATCTATTAATGGTGCGCAAGTAATTGCTGGCGCTGCTATGGTATCCACAATTACCATTATGAATAATATTAAGTTACAAGGACCACCGAATACTAAAGTTGAAAGTGGAGGATCATTTGGTGAATATGATGAAAATGGTAATCTTTCATATAGAGTAGATACAACTGGTAGGTCACATTATATTAAATCAGCAAAAAAATCATGTTTACCACACATCCATAAATTTACTTGGAGATTAATTAATGGAGTTTGGCGATATATCGAGGAGGTGCTACCGTATATTTTATGAGTAAGTCAGTTATTTTCTTTGTATGTGATGATATTAAATTCGAAAAAATGGAAGTTTTATCAAAAGAATTAGTCTTATATTGTATGAAAAAAAATTTAGGAATAATTTTTAATCGTCTAGAATGGAACACAAATTTTGTAGAAGAATTAAATTCACATTTTTATTTTATTATTACAGATAATTTTTTTGAACATAATTGCGATTTTTTAACAACGAAAAATATATTAAATATAAACAAAAAAGATGGTAAGTATAAATTTTATAATTCTTTTTCTTTTTTTGATGAAATATATAATATTTTAATAAATAATTCTATCAAAAAAATTTTTTTGTTAATATCTTATGAAAGCAATGAAATTTCAATAAAAGAGTTTACACAAATAAAAAAAGAAAAAAAATTGTATGTAGAAATTATATATAGTTTATTAATGAAAGAAAAAAATAAATATGCTTATGATTTTCCGAGTGTTTTAATCTCTAATACATAATTATTTGACACACGTTTTAAAAATCTAATTAAAAAAATAATGTAGAATTAAAGATTATTGATTAATGAAATAAAGTAATAAAATTCTTCAAATGCTTTATTTTGATTAAAAATATAAAATTAATACTAGAGGTAAACAATGGATAAAAAAGAATTTATATGGCATGCCAAACGAGAGCATGGAATATGTATATTTTTTAGAAATGAACTATGTTCTACTTCAAGGTATAATTTAATTAAGATATTATTGAAATATAATAAATTATCTAATGAAGAAATTTATTATTGTAGATATGATTTAGATTATAATACTAGAAAATTAATAAAAAAATATTAATTTTTCAAAAATCACCTCTATTTATATAATGGAGGTTTTTTTATGAAATACTATTGCTTACAGTTAAATGATTATGATTGTGGTTATGCTGTTATAAAAATGTTATTAGCTAATGTTAATAATGATAAGAATTATTTATTTATGAAAGAGGATATTACTAAAAAAAGTTATTCACTTTTAGAATTGAAGAAAATTGGTGAAAAATATAATTTAAATTTAAAAGGATTTGAAGTTAAAGATTTTAAACTAGTTAATAAATTTCCCTTTATCGCTTTAATAAATATTAATAAACAAAATCATTATGTTCTTGTTAATAAAATTACTAAAAATTATATTTATTATTTTGATCCAAAATTAAAGAAACAAAAGGTGGAAATTAATATATTTAAAAATTTGTTTACTGGTTATATTTTAATGATTGATAATTATAAAAGAACTAAATGTGATGATTATTATAAAGACTTTAAAAATTATTATTTTGTTTATTCTATTGTATTTAATCTTATTCAATTTATATTGTTATTTTTATCTTCATTTGTTTTAAATAATATATATCAATTAATTATTATGGTTATTTTATTTTTTGTAATCATGATATTTAATCAAATATTTAATAATATAATTTTAAAGAAATATGATAAGAAAATTATTTATTCAAGTATTGATAAAGATAATTCATTTGAGAATATAAAAAATGAATTTAATTTAAAGAAAGATTATTTTTCTTATTATCAGAATATAATTTATAAAAGTTCGATTTTATCATTTTTAATAATATTTTTGTTAATAAATGATATCAAGAATTTATTGTTTATTTTTTGTATAACATTGTTTATTTATTTTAAAGAATTAATTTTATTTGAAATAAATCAACCATTAAAATTTAATAATTACTTGTTAGAAATCAATAATGATTATTTAAAAGCTAATTCTTTAGCGTATTCTATTATTAACAAAATTAATTTATTTAATATTTTAAAATATGTTTTAATTGTAATTTGTGATTTTATTATTTGTATTTATAATAATAATTTTTCACCATTTATTTATTATTTAATTATAAATGGAATTATTTATGACAATTTAAATTATTTATATATTAATGATGATTATTTATTGTTAAATAAAGAATTATTGATTCATTTACATGTAAATTAAAATATTTAGTTTGTTATAGATATAAAGATGTAAATTTTATGTTATAATATTTTACGAGGATATTTATTTATGAATATAGAAATGACTTTTTCCAATCAAGTTGATAAAAAATATGATAATTATGAAGATTATTATTTAAATTTAGCGAATATAATTTTTAATTATTTAAATTTAAATGCTTATTTTATTTTTGAAGTTGATTTAGTATCTTTAGAAGAAATACATAAAATTAATAAAGAATATCGTCATGTTGATCGTCCAACTGATGTTATTTCTTTTGCATTCGAAGATAATAATGATTTTTCAAATTTAAAATCAAATGAAGATTTACCTAGAGATTTAGGTGAAATATTTATTTGTGTTGATAAAGCAAAAATGCAAGCAGAAGAATATAAACATTCTTTTGAAAGAGAAATGGCATTTTTATTTACTCATGGATTATTACATTTACTTGGTTATGATCATCAAAATGAAATAGAAGAAAAAGAAATGTTTTCTATTCAAGATAAAATAATGGAAATAATGAAATTATAGGAGGAATATGCTAAGTATTGAAGAATTAATGAATGAAGCTAAAAAAGCTAGAGAAAAAGCATACGCAAGATATTCTGGTTTTAAAGTTGGCGCAGTTATTGAATGTAAAGATGGTAAATTAATTTATGGCGCGAATATTGAAAATTCCAGTTATGGACTTACAATGTGTGCAGAAAGAAATGCTATATTTCAAGCTTATTTATTAGGATATAGAAAAGAAGATTATGTTCAATTATGTATTATTGCTGATACTGAAAGAATTACATCACCATGTGGGGCTTGTAGACAAGTATTAAGCGAATTATATAATGAAGATGCCCCAATATATTTATGTAATTTAAAAGGTGATTTTTTAAAAACAAACATTAAAGAATTATTGCCTTATAGTTTTAATGGAGAAGATTTAAAAAAGTGAAAAAAGTAGGTTTTGTATCAATCGTAGGTAAAACTAATGCAGGAAAATCAACATTATTAAATTTAATAATGAAACAAAAAATTTCTATTGCTACTAGTAAACCTCAAACAACAAGAAATTCTATACAAGGAATTTATAGTGATGATGATTCACAAATTATTTTTATTGACACACCTGGTGTGGTAAAATCACATCAAAAATTAGATCAATATATGAATAAACAAATAGCTTATTCATTGATTGATGTTGATGCATTGATTATTTTAGTTGATGCTTCAATTCCTTTTGATAAAGAAAAAGATATTATGTTAAAAGATCGTTTTGAAAAAGATGTTCCAACATTTGTTGTCTTTAATAAAATTGATTTAACAAATATTTATTTAATTAATTCTTTAAAAAAAGAATATCAATTAATGTTTCCAAAAGCTAAACTAATTGAAATATCATGTAAAGATAAATTTAATATTGATGAATTAATAAAAGAAGTTAAAGAAGTTCTACCAAATGGAGAAAAATATTATCCTGATGATATGAAATCTAATCATCCTATTTCTTTTGTTATAGGAGAAATAATTAGAGAAAAAATATTAATGTTTACTTCTCAAGAAGTTCCACATTGTGCTGCTTGTAAAATTGAATCAATGAAAAAAATTAATGATACATTACATATTCATGCAACAATATTAGTGGAAAGAGATTCACAAAAGAAAATTATTGTTGGTAAAAATGGCCAAATGATTAAAAAAATTGGTATGGCAAGTAGAAAAGAAATTGAAAATCTTTTATCAAGAAAAATTAATTTAATGACTTTTGTTAGAGTAGAACCTCATTGGAGAGATTCAACTACTTATTTAAAAGAATTTGGTTATAGCGAAGATAATGAATAATCAAGAATATATTGTTCAAGGTTTTGTCATTAAAACAGTTGATTATAAAGAATATGATGCAATTATTACTTGTTTAACTAATGATGGTTTAATTAGTTTTATTGCTAAAGGAGTTAATAAATTAACTTCTAAAAATAAAGCCAGTTGTGCATTATATGCTTTTAGTGAATTTACTTTAGAAAAAGGAAAATCTAATTATTATATTTTAACTAAAGGAAAAATAATTCATTATAATCCTTCTTTATATAATTCTATTGATTACATGACATGTATTGGATTAGTAAGTGAATCGATATTAACTTTTTTAGATGATAAACCTTCATTTACAATTTATAAATTGTTTGAATATTTAATTGATTCACTTGATAAATTTGATGTTTTTACAATTACAAGTATTTTTTTAGCAAAAATTATTATTGATTCTGGATATCAACTTGATACATCAAGCTGTGTTAAATGTGGTAGAAAAGATAATATAGTTTTCATGTCATATAATGATGGAGGCTTTATTTGTAATAAATGTTTATCAAATAATCAAGATAAACAAGATATTGAATATTTAAAATCAATTAGATATACATTTTTAGTTGATGAAGATAATTATTATCATTATGAATTTAAAAAAGATATTGCTATTAGAATTATTAAAGAATATGTTTTATATTTACAAGAATCATTTGGTTTAAAAAAATTAGGATTCTTTGATATGTTTAAACAATTATACTAATATTGTTGAAAAAATATAGATAAATACACTTATAGTAGGTTGACTGTAAATGTTTTTATAGATAAAATAATTAATGTTATTTTTTATGGAGTAAAAAAATGGAAAAGAAATTTGATACGATTGTAACTCATTTGCAAACAACAGGATATGTTTTTCCTGGTTCGCAAATATATGGTGGTTTAGCTAATTCTTGGGATTATGGACCACTTGGTGTTTTATTTAAAAACAATGTTAAAGCTTGCTGGTGGCAAAAATTTGTTACTGAACAACCAATGAATGTTGGTCTTGATCCAGCAATTATCATGAATTCAAAAGTTTGGGAAGCTACTGGACATATTGGTAATTTCTCAGATCCTTTAATTGATTGTAAACATTGTAAATCTCGTCATAGAGCCGATGATTTAATTGAAAAACAAGATCATATTAGTTGTGATGGTTGGACAAATGAACAAATGAATCAATATGTTAAAGAACATCATATTAAATGTCCAGTATGTGGTGAATCTAATTTTACAGATATTAGACAATTCCAATTAATGTTTAAAACTCATATTGGGGTTACTGAAGATGCTAAAAGTGAAGTATATTTAAGACCAGAGACTGCTCAAGGATTGTTTGTTAATTTTAGTAATGTTCAACGTTCAATGAGAAAGAAATTACCTTTTGGTATTTGTGATATTGGTAAATCATTTAGAAATGAAATTACTCCAGGTAATTTTACATTTAGAACTCGTGAATTTGAACAAATGGAAATGGAATTTTTCTGTCATCCAGGTGAAGATTTGAAATGGTTTAGTTATTGGAAAGAATATTGTTATAATTTCTTATTAAGTTTAGGTTTAAAGAAAGAATCATTAAGATTAAGAGACCATGATAAAGCTGCTTTAGCGTTCTATTCTAAAGCTACAACAGATATTGAATATTTATTCCCATTTGGCTGGGGTGAATTATGGGGTGTAGCAGATAGAACTGATTATGATTTATCAAGACATCAACAATATTCAGGAGAAAATTTACAATATTTAGATCCATTTACAAACGAAAAATTTGTTCCATATTGTGTTGAACCTGCTGTAGGTGTAGATAGAATATGCTTAGCTTGTTTATGTGAAGCTTATGAAGAAGAAACATTAGAAAAAGATACTAGAACTGTTTTACGTTTAAGTCCAGTTCTTGCTCCATATAAAGTTGCTGTTTTACCTTTAAGTAAACAATTAAAAGAAGAAGCTGATGAAGTTTTATTTAGATTAGTAAAAGAATTTTCTACTACTTATGATGAAACTGGTTCTATTGGTAAAAGATATCGTAGACAAGATTCTATTGGTACATCATATTGTTTAACTGTTGATTTTGATTCTAAAGAAAACAAAACATATACTTTAAGAAATCGTGATACAATGGAACAAACAAGAATGACTTTGGATGAAATTATTGACTTTGTCAAAAAACAAATTAAATTATAAGAAAATAAATGATACCACAAGAAGTTATTAAGGATATATTAAATAAAGCTGATATTGTTCAAGTAATTTCAGCTTATATAAATGTTATTAAAAAAGGCAATGGATATGTTTCTGTTTGCCCTTTTCATGATGACCATAATCCTTCAATGCAAATAAATCCTAAATTACAAATATTTCGTTGTTTTTCATGTGGTACTGGTGGTAATGTCTTTACATTTGTAGAAAAATATGAACACGTTGGTTTCCTTGATGCAGTAAAAAAAGTAGCACAAATTATTAATTATTCTTCACCTTTATTACAAGTTCAAGAAAGAATTATTGATGATAAAACTAAATCATTATTAAAAGTTAATTTAGATGCTTCAAATTTATATCATTATGTTTTATCTACTAATGCAGGAATTAAAGGTAAAGAATATTTTTATAAAAGAAATATTTCTCAAGATATGATTGATTATTTCTCTTTAGGATTTGCGCCTGAAAATGGTCAATTTACTATTAAACAATTAAGAAGTAAAGATAATGAAGTAAATGTATTAGAAGAAGTTGGTATACTTATTCATGAAGGTAGTGAATTTACCGATAGATTTAAAAATAGAGTTATTTTTACATTATTTAATGAATATGGAGAAGTAATTGGATTTTCAGGAAGAAGAATAGAAGATAATGATGAAGCAAAATATGTTAATTCACCAGCGTCAAAAATATTCAATAAATCTAATGTTTTATATAATTATCAAAACGCTAAAAATGAAGCATTAAAAGAAAATTGTTGTTATGTTGTTGAAGGCTTTATGGATGTATTTAGTTTATATCGTTGTAATATTAAATCTGTAGTGGCTTTAATGGGAACAGCATTTACAGCTTTACATGCTAAACAATTAAAAAAATTAAATGTTGAATTAAGATTATGTTTAGATGGTGATGATGCTGGTCAACATGGAATATTAAAAATGTTACCTATTCTTGATGAAGCAAAAATTAATTATGAAATAGTTAATTATAAAGGTGATAAACGTGATCCAGATGAAATATTTAATCAAGATGGAGAAACTAAATTAAAAGAAATTGCAAATAATTTAATTTTGAAAAATGAATTTATTATTCAATATTTCTTAAATAAAAATAATTTAAATACGATTGATGGAAAAAGAAATTTTGTTAATGAAATAAGTAAATATATTTATTTCACTGATCCATTAGAAAAAGAAGCATTTACAAAAGAAATTGCTTCTATTACTGGATTTAATTATAATTCTTTAGCTAAATTATTCAAAAGTGAAAATAATGAAGAATTGTTTGTAGATTTTACAATCAGTAAACAAAAAGTAATCCAAAAAAAATATGATGCAAAACAAAGAATTGAAAGACAATTAATTCATTATGTTTTAAATAATCCTGATTCATTTTATTTAATTAGTCAAAGTGATGTCTTTCCTTTTGTAGATGATATTTATTTAAAAATATTTTCTTATTTAGAAGAAATAAGACAAGATAATACTAATTATAATTTAAATGATGTTATATCTTTAATACAATCAATGAATGAAAATCAAATGCTTGTTGATGAAGTTATTAAAATAAATGAAGAAAAATATCCTCCATGTGAAAATGAAATAATTAATGAATGTTTAATGAGAATGAAAGAATTATTAAAAATTAGACATGAGGATGATTTATTAAATCAAGATGCATTCGCTCTTGATGAAATTGCAAGAGCAAAATTGTTAGACCAAAGAAAAGGAGTAAGAAACTATGGCAAAAACAAAGAAAACTGAATTAGAAAATGAAGAATTAGAAAATGATCTTCCTGAAGATGAAGAAGAATTTGATGATGAAGACGAAGAATTAGAAGATGAAAATTATTCTAATCCTGAAGATGAAGCGATTGAGTCATTAGATACTATTAAAAAAAGATTAGAAAAACAAGGTAAGAAAGATGGCTCATTGAATCAAGAAGATATTTTAGATGCAGTTGCTCAACTTGATTTATCTGATGAAGACCTTGAATCATTAATTCAATATTTCAAAGATAAGAAGATTGAAGTTATTTCTGATGAAGAAGATGATCAAAATTTAGATGATATTGATTTATCTGATGAAGATTTAAAAAACATGGATAAGGACGATGATTTAACAGAAGTCTTTGAAAATGATGATGATTATAACGAAAATGCCATGGAACATATTGATCCAAATCTTGATACAGATTTAGATATGTTATCGATGGATTCAGTTAAAATCAATGATCCAGTTAAAATGTATTTAAAACAAATTGGCTGTTATAAATTATTAAGCCCACAAGAAGAAATTGAACTTGCTAAAAGAATTCAACAAGGAGATAAAAGAGCTAAAGATCAATTAACACAAGCTAATTTAAGACTTGTTGTTTCTATTGCTAAAAGATATGTTGGTAGAGGCATGTTATTCTTAGATTTAATTCAAGAAGGCAACCTTGGTTTAATTAAAGCTGTTGAAAAATTTGATTATACAAGAGGTTATAAATTTTCTACTTACGCAACATGGTGGATTAAACAAGCTATTACTAGAGCTATTGCTGACCAAGCTAGAACTATTAGAATTCCAGTTCATATGGTTGAAACTATTAACAAAATTACAAGAATTCAAAGACAACTTGTTCAAGAAAAAGGACGTGAACCAACTCCAGAAGAAATTGCTGAAAAATTAGATGGTACAATTACTCCTGAACGAGTTAGAGAAATTCAAAAAATAGCGTTAGATCCTGTTTCATTAGAAACTCCTATTGGTGAAGAAGATGATTCTCATTTAGGTGATTTTATTGAAGATAAAGAAGCAGTTTCACCTTCAGATTACACTACAAAAAGTTTACTTAAGGATGAATTAAGATCAGTAATGAAAGAATTAACTGATAGAGAAGAAAGAGTTTTACGTTTAAGATATGGTCTTGATGATGATAGACCAAGAACTCTTGAAGAAGTTGGTAAAGAATTTGGTGTTACTCGTGAAAGAATTCGTCAAATTGAAGCTAAAGCAATTAGAAAATTACGTCATCCAACTAGATCAAAAAGATTTGGAGATTATAAAGATTAATGATTTTATCTAAAAGATTAGAATATATTTCTTCTTTTGTTGATAATAATTCTTATATTGCGGATATTGGTTCAGATCACGGATATTTACCATATTATTTATTAGAAAAAAATATTACTAAAAAAATATATGCTTCTGATAATAAAAAAGGTCCTTTTAATAATCTAAAAACAACATTTTTAAATGTTAATAAAGATTTATATAATCTTGATTTAGTAAGTGGTATTAAAAATCTTCCTGTTGATATTGATACTTTATTAATTACAGGAATGGGTGGAGATTTAATAATTAAAATATTAAATGATGATTTTGATAAATTAAAAAATGTTAATTATATTATTTTATCTCCTCAATCTCATATTGAAAAAGTAAGATTATTTATGATGAACCATGGTTATCAATTAATTGATGAAGGAATTGTTTTTGAAGATAAATATTATCATGTTTTAAAATATAAAAAAGGTCAAGAAAAATTAAATGATTTAGAAATTGAATATGGACCAATATTATTAAAAAGAAAAGATAAATTATTTATTGATTATTTAAATAAATATTTATCTGAGATAGATAAAATTTTAAATAATGAAAATATTAATATTGAAAAGAAAAATAAATTATTAAACACAAAGAAGAATATTTTGGAGATTATTAATGAAAAGTAAAACTTTAATTAGAAAATTATATAAAAAATTTCCTCTTAGTATTGCTAAAAAATATCATGATCATACTGGTTGCATGTTAAACACACATAAAGAAGAATTTAATAAAATAATTTTATGTTTAGATGTAACTAAAAAAGTAGTTGAAGAAGCAATAAATAATAATGTTGATGCTATTATTTCTCACCATCCATTTTTATATGGTAAAAAGAAATATATTTTAGCTACTAATGATTATAAAAAAGAATTATATGATAAATTGTTTTTAAATAATATTTCTGTATATTCTTTTCACACTAATTTTGATGAAGCAAAAGATGGTATGAATGATGCTTTAGCATCTTTATTAGAATTAAATGACATTACACCGATTGAAGATATACCAATGGCTAGAAAAGGTTATTTAACTAAACCAATGGAAATTCATGAATTTAGTAAATATGCTTTAGAAAAATTATCTTTAGATTATGGTCAATTAATTAGTAATGGTAAACAATATATTTCTTCAGTTGCAATTATTGGTGGAAGTGGCTCTAGTAATGCAATTAAAGCATTAAATGAAGGAATAGATATCTTTTTATCGGGTGATACACCTTATCATATAAGAAAAGAATTGCAAGAAAGAAATTTAAATTATTTACATGTTGATCATGAAATAGAAGTAGCGTTTTGTAATCAAATGAAAAAAATATTATTATCATTTGATAAAAATTTAGATATTAAAATTGTTAATGATGTTAAACAAATAGAATTAATAATTCGTTAAATATTTAATAATTGGATTTATAACTTGATCTGGAGTAGAAGCTCCTGCAGTTATAAATCCTTTTTTATATTTATGTAAATCTAATTTTTTTATTTCTTCTAAATTAGAAATTTGATAAACATCAATTTTAAATTTATTTTTAGCTACTTCATATAATCTAGTTGAATTACTTGAAATTTTATCACCAATTACAAAAATGACATCTTCATTAGTAATTTGATCAAAACATTTTTGTCTTAAAGTAGTAGCAAAACAAATATCATTATGAATTTCAATATGTTTTATTTTTTTTATTAATACATCATTAATCTTTTTTAAATCATCTTGAATTAAGGTTGTTTGATTATGAACTGATACATTGTCTAAATTTTCAATTAATGAATAATCTGGATTAAAAAAATCTAAAAATATAATTTTATTAGATATAGATAAACTAGCAATAGTTTCTGGATGTTTTTTTATTCCAATATAAATTACAGTTTTATTTTCATTTAAAGCTTTAATAATTGATTTTTCATTTAAAATAACTTTAGGACATGTTGTATCAATTATGTTTAAATTTTTATTTTTAGCTAATGTATTTAATTTTTTATCATGACCATGAGCTGAAAATATAATAGTGCCTTCATTTATAGAATTAATTTTTTCTTCTAAAGAACGATCGTCATCAAGAATTATAATTCCATTATTAATAAATTGTTCACAAACATTATTATTATGAACAAGTTTATTTAACATATATATTGGTTTATTATCATGATTAATATTATTAACAATATTAATCGCATTTTTTACTCCTTGACAAAAACCATAATGAGTTGCTAAAGTTATTTCCATATCTTTATTATAAACTAATTTATCTTAAAGAAAAAATGGTTTTGAATTAGTTTGATTAGTTCTATAATCTTGTGTTTCTTGTTTTATATTATTTGGTTCAACAATTTCTGCTTCTACTTTTTCTACTTTTGGTTTATCTTCTTTTTTATTCTTTTTGAAAAAAGAATTTATATTAGTGACAAAACTTTTTCCTTGTTCAATAACAGGTTGAACTTTTTTATATAAAGGAATAACACTGCTAATGGTATCAACACCTTTTTCAGCTTTAATAATTAAATCTTTTATTTCAAATGTTTTTCTTCCATTTAGTGGATTAATATAGCTTCTTTGAGAAGGAATATTAATTGGAGTTTGATATCTATATTGATTGTTATAATATCTATTTATCATATAATCACCTATTTTAATATATTTAAAATTTAAAAAAGTGTTAAATTAACTAAGAAGAAATCTTTTATTAATCATATTTTCATTGTATAATTAATATTGTTTTCAAAGGAGAAATAGATTATGAATTTAAATGATTATATTGCAGTTATTAATGGATATCCAAAAGAAGGAATTTCTTTTAAAGATGTCACTCCTTTATTAAAAGATAAAGATGCTTTTAAATATACTGTTGAAGAATTAACAAAATTTGCTATTGAATGTGGGGCTAATGTTATTGTTGGTCCAGAAGCAAGAGGATTTTTATTTGGCGCTCCAGTAGCATTTAATGCTAATATGGGATTTGTTCCTGTAAGAAAACCTCATAAATTACCACGTGAACAAGTAACTTATACTTATGATCTTGAATATGGTCAAGATACATTATGTATGCATAAAGATTCATTAAAAAAAGGTGATAAAGTTGTTATTATTGATGATTTAGTTGCAGTAGGTGGAACTATTGATGCAACCGTACATATGATTAATGAATTAGGTGCTGAAGTAGTGGGAGTAGGTTGTGTAATTGCTTTAAAAGGATTACCAGGAATTGAAAATTTACCAAAGAAATATAAATTTAAAGCCTTACTTGAATTATCAGACGAGGAATAATTATTTATGGAAAAGTTTGTTTATGAAAAACATACTTTCCAGGATGTAAAAGATAAATTTGAAAATTATATTCATAATTCAGATGATATTAAGAGAATAGAATTTGCATTTGATTATGCAAGTGAAAAACATTCTGGTCAAGTTAGAAAATCAGGTGAACCTTATATAATCCACATTATTGAAGTGGCTTATATTTTAGCTTGCTTAAATGCTGGACCAAATACATTAATTGCAGGTATTTTACACGATGTACAAGAAGATTGCAATGTTACAAATGAAGAAATTAGTAAAACATTTTCTCCTGAAATTGCTGCTCTAGTTGATGCTTTAACTAAAATACAAGCTTTATCAAGAAGAAAAGATAAAGAATTTTTAGCTGAATCACATCGTAAAATATTTATTGCAATGGCTAGAGATGTACGTGTAATTATTATTAAATTAGCTGATAGATTACATAATATGCGTACTCTTGAATATTTAAATGAAGAAAAACAACAAAGAATTGCTAAAGAAACATTAGAAGTTTATGCTCCTATTGCCCATCGTCTTGGTATGAATAATATAAAAAGTGAATTAGAAAATCTTTCTTTATATTATCTTGAACCAGATAAATATGAATTAATTGATTCTTTGCTTAATAATAGTGCTACTAATAGAAAAAAGAATATTATTACTATGCAAAAGAAAATTGCTGACATGTTAATTGATAAACATATTAAATTTGAAATTTCAGCAAGAATTAAAAGTATTTATTCTATTTATAAAAAAATATTTTTTAAAGGTCGTAAATTTGAAGAAATATACGATATTATGGCAATTAGAATTATAACTGAAACAGAAGTTAATTGTTATGAAGTTTTAGGTTATATTCATAGTATTTATAAACCAATTCCAGGTCGTTTTAAAGATTATATAGCAATGCCTAAACCAAATATGTATCAATCATTACATACAACTATTGTAGCTAATGATGGTAATATATACGAAATCCAAATTAGAACTAAAGAAATGGATGAAATTGCTGAAAGTGGTATCGCTGCTCATTGGAGATATAAAGAAAATGAGAAATATGATCCTAAAAAAGAACAAAAAGAAATTGAAGAGAAATTACATTGGTTAAGTGATTTTAAAACTATTGAATCAAACAATAAAGATGCTTATGATTACATGACTGCTTTACAAAAAGATATTTTTGATGCAAATGTTTATGTTTTTACTCCTTTAGGCAAAGTTATTGATTTACCAACAGGTGCAACACCTTTAGATTTTGCTTATAAAATTCATACTAAAGTTGGTGATTCAGCCGTTGGTGCGATTATTAATGGAGTATTAATGCCATTATCAACTAAATTAAAAACTGGTGATGTTTGTGAAATTAAAACTTCAAAAGTATCAACTGGTCCTAATGAAGGATGGTTAAATATTGTTCAAACTTCTTTAGCAAAAAATCATATTAGAAAATTTTTAGCTAAGAAAAATGAAGAAATTAATCGTCAAGAAAATATTGAACGTGGCAAAGAAATGATGCTTGAAGAATTAAAAGATTATGGTTATAACGAAAAACAAATGACCAAATTATTATCAGATGAAAAAATATTAAATAGATATACTAGTAATACTATTGAAGATTTATATGTAAATATTTCAAATAGATCACCTTTACCATCTGCAATTATTGATTTTTTAGGTTTAAAAAAATTAACTGATGAGGAAGCTTTAAATAGATATATTGAAAAAAATACATCAAAAAATCATGTATCATCTAAACAAGCTATTTTAGTTAGTGGAACTAGCAATGTAAAAGTAAATTTATCTCCATGTTGTTCACCATTACCAGGAGATAAAATAATTGGTTATGTATCCCATGGACAAGGTATTAAGGTTCATAGAATTGATTGCCCAAATATCAAAGATGAAACAAGATTAATTCAAGTTATGTGGAATCCAAATATGGAAGAATCTAAATTTCCAGTTAATATATTAATTAACGCTAATGATAGATTTAATTTATTAATTGATATAATGAATTTATTTTCTCAATTAAGTGTTCCATGTCAAAAAATATCTGCTAAAACCCATAAAGAAAATTCTACTGCATCTATTAATGCAACTGTTTTAATATCAAGTGTAAATAAATTACAAGATTTATTTAATAGTATTGTTAATGTTGATGGAGTTTATGAAGTAAAGAGAGTAACAAAATGAGAAAATATAAACCAAGTAAAAGAATTGTTGATCAAAAAGAATTAAAAAAATATGAAGTTAAATCTAATCAAAGATTAATTGATTTTTTATTAGAGACATTTTCTAATAAATCAAGAAATAATATTAAAACATTATTATCAAGGAAATTAGTTTTAGTTGATGGTGCACCTGTTTCTCAATTTGATTTTGAAGTAGTAACAGGTGATATAATTCAAATTTCACCAGTATCTGTAACTTCTACTAGACAAAAATCATCCAAATTAAAAATATTATATGAAGATGATAATTATTTAGTAATAAATAAACCTGCAGGATTATTATCTGTGGCTTCTGATAAAGAAAAAACTATTACTGCTTATAGATTATGTATGGACTATGTTAGAAGCAAAGATGTTCATAATCGTATATTTGTTACTCATAGAATCGATAAAGAAACAAGTGGCGTTTTATTATTTACTAAAGATGAAAAACTTCGTAATATATTACAAGATAATTGGAATGATTTAGTGGTTGATAGAGAATATATTGCTTTAATTGAAGGTAATTTAGATAAAGATGAAGGAACAATTGTTTCATGGCTTAGAGAATCATCAACTAATTTAATGTATTCAGCAAATAAAAAAGGTGATGGACAAAAAGCTATAACAAAATATAAAGTTCTTCAAAAAAATGATAAATATTCTTTATTAGATGTTCATATTGAAACAGGTAGAAAAAATCAAATAAGAGTTCATTTTAAAGAAAAAGGTCATCCAATTGTTGGTGATGAAAAATATCAAGCAACATTATATACTATTGGTAGATTAGGTTTACATGCAAGAAAATTATCATTAAAAAATCCTTTAAATAATCAAATAATGGATTTTGTATGTAATGAAGATCCTATATTTAAAAAAGTATTCGATAAAAATTTTGTTGAAATTAAACCAAAATCAATTAAAAAAGAGAAGAAAAAGAAATAAGTTAAAATTATTTTATTGTTAAAATAATAAATTTTATTTATAATTAATTTGTTCAAAGAAATAGAAACATTAAATTATTATTTGCTTAGAGAAAAGTCGTTTGGTGCAAGACTAAAAAATAAATTTAATTAGACACTATGGAGAACAATAACTGAATAAAGTAAGTTATTCGTTGACTAGCGTTAAAGTTATTAAGTGCATTTTTAAAAAAATGAATAAAGGTGGTACCACGTTAATAACGTCCTTTAAGGGTACCTTTTTTATTGAAGGAGGACTTTATGGTATATCAAAATCAAAGAGGAACATATGATGCTTTTGATGAAGAGGCGTTAAACATTGAAAATATTGTTGAAACATTAAAAGATATTGTAAAATTTTATGGATATAATCCTATTCATACACCTTTATATGAACAAACAGAATTATTTGCCCGTACTTCTGGTGAATCTAGTGACATAGTTACTAAAGAAATGTTTACATTTATTGATAAAGGTGGAAGAAATATTACTTTAAGACCTGAAGTAACAGCTGGTGTTATTAGAGCGATAGTAAATAATAAATTATACGCTACAAAAGATTTACCACTTAAATATTATTATTATGGACCTACATTTAGATATGAAAGACCTTCAAAAGGTCGTTATAGACAATTTAATCAATTTGGTGTTGAATGTGTAGGTGTTAATTCTTATTTATCTGATGTTGAAACAATATCTTTAGGTTTTAATGCTTTACAAACATTAGGTTTTGAAAATATTGTTTTAAAAATAAATACTTTAGGTGATGAAGAATCAAGAAAAAATTATCAAGTAGCGTTAAGAGAATTTTTCAAAGATAAAATTCAAAATATGTGCGATGATTGTAAAAGAAGATATGAAACTAATGTTTTAAGAATTCTTGATTGTAAAGATCCTGAAGATCAAGAAATTATTAAACAAGCACCTAAAATGAAAGATTATCTAAATGAAAATTCTAAAGAATATTTTGCTAAAGTTTTATCTTTACTTGATGAACAACAAATTCCTTATGAAATTGATGATACTTTAGTTAGAGGATTAGATTATTATTCTCATGTTGTCTTTGAATATCATTATTATTTAAAAGATGGTACTTCTATTGGTGCAATCGGCGCAGGTGGACATTATGATAATTTAGTTAGTGAAATTGGTGGTCCAGCTTTATCTAGTGTAGGTTTTGCTATTGGTATAGAAAGAGTTAATACTTTATTAAAAGAATTAATGCCTGAAAGCTTAGAAAAGACTTCATTAGATGTTTATATTATTCATATGGGAGAAGAAACTCTTCAAACATCATTTATGCTAATGCAAGAATTAAGACTTAATTGTTTTAAAGTAGATATGTGTTTAGAAAATAAATCAATTGGTCAACAATTTAAAATTGCAAATAGAAAAAATGCTAAATTTGCTTTAATTATTGGTGAAAATGAAATGAAATCTTATGTTTATCCAGTAAAGAATTTAAAAACAACTGTTCAAGAAGAAGTTGATTATCATGATTTAATTGATTATTTAACAAATAAAATAGTATTTGAGGAGGAAGAAGAATGCTAAAAATGGAAAGTAGAACCCATACATGTGGTGAATTAAGAGCAAGTGATGTTAATAAAGAAGTCACATTAATTGGTTGGGTTGGTAAAAAAAGAAATTTAGGAAGCTTAGTATTTATTGATTTAAGAGATCATTTTGGTTATACCCAAATTATTGCTGAAGAAGCTAATTTTGATTGCTTAAAGAATATTAAGAATGAATATATTATTCAAGTAAGTGGTATTGTTCAATTAAGAAACAATAAAAATCCTAAATTAGAAACTGGTGAAATTGAAGTTGTTGCTAATAAAATTAATATTGTAAATACAGCAAATTTAACTCCATTTATTATTGCTGATGATACAGATGCTCTTGAAGATACAAGATTAAAATATCGTTATTTAGATTTACGTAGACCAATAATGCAAAATTATTTAATGACAAGAGCAAAAATTACTCGTTCATTAAGAGAATATTTTGATTCATATGATTTTACTGAAATTGAAACTCCTATTTTAACTTTATCTACTCCAGAAGGTGCTAGAGATTATTTAGTTCCATCAAGAACTAGAAAAGGATCATTTTTTGCTTTACCTCAATCACCTCAATTATTTAAACAATTATTAATGATTGGAGGCATGGAAAGATATTATCAAATTGCTAGATGTTTCCGTGATGAAGATTTAAGAGCAGACCGTCAACCTGATTTTACTCAAGTTGATATTGAAATGTCATTCATGAATCAAGATGAAATTTTAACTTTACTTGAAAACGCAATAAAAAAAGTTTTTAAAGATGTTAAAAATCTTGATATAGAAACTCCATTTAGAAGAATTCCATGGAAAATAGCAATGGGTAAATATGGTTCAGATAAACCAGATACTAGATTTGATATGTGCTTACATGATATCAAAGAAGATTTAAAAGATATAGAATTTAATGCTTTTAAAGAAGCTCAAGATATTAGATGTATTGTAGTTAAAAACGTTGCAAATGTTACTTCAAGAAAAGTAATGGATTCATTAAATGATATTTCTAAAAAATATGGTATTAAGCAAGTTACAGTTTTAAAATATTTAAATAATGAAATTGAAGGTTCTTTTACTAAATTTTTAAATGATGAAATGAAACAAAATTTAATTAATCATTTAGCTTTAGAAAATGATGATATTATTATTATTGCAGCAGGCGAATTTAATAAAGTTTGTTTTGCTTTAGGTGCTTTAAGAACTCATTATGCAAAAACATTAAATTTAATTAAACCTAATACATTTGATTTCTTATGGGTTGTTGATTTCCCATTATTTGATAAATTGGATGATGGCTCATATACTTCTGAACACCACCCATTTACTAGACCTAGAGAAGAAGATTATCCTTTACTTGATACTGCTCCTGAAAAAGTGTTATCCGCAGCTTATGATATTGTTATTAATGGTTATGAAGCTGGTGGAGGATCTTTACGTATATATGATCAAGAAATGCAAAAGAAAATCTTTAATATTTTAGGATTTACTGATGAAGATATTAAAAGAAAATTTGGTTTCTTTGTTGATGCATTCCAATATGGAACACCTCCTCATGGTGGAGCAGCTTTTGGTTTAGATAGATTAACCATGATTATCAGTGGTACAGATAATATTAGAGATGTTATTGCGTTCCCTAAAAATTTAAATGCAGTTTGCCCAATGTCAAATGCACCATGTCCAGTTGATGAACAACAATTAATTGATTTAGGAATTGAAGTTAGAAAGGATGTTAAATAATGAAATTTAATGGTTTTTCTCTTGATACAAAATTAGTATCAAGTCTAAATCAATTAGGTTATATTGAATTAACTCCTATCCAAGAAAAAACTATAGTTTCAGCTTTAAAAAAGAATTCTTTTATTGCTAAATCTGAAACTGGTTCAGGTAAAACTCATGCTTATTTAATTCCATTAATTAATAATTTAAATAAAGATTTAAATAAAGTGCAAGCTCTTATTATTGAACCTACTCAAGAATTATGTTTTCAAACTCAAGAATTCATGGATCAAATAAGTACATTAACTAAAGATTTTAAAGCAGTTAATACATGTGTAAGTTCTTTTGAATTAAATCAAAAACCAAATTATGATAGACCAACTATAATGGTTTCTACTCCTGGTAAAATAAAAGAATTAATTAAAAATAAAAATCTTGATATTTCTTCTATTAATTCAATTGTTTTAGACGAAGCAGATATGTTAATGGAAGGTGAACAAAGCCAAGATACCATTAATATTGTTGATTATATTAATCCACATCAAATAATGATTTTTACTGCTACAATGAAAGAACATCAAATTGCTTCATTAAAAAAATTATTTAAAATAAATACACTTTTTGATGTTAATAAGAAAAATTTTACTTCAAGAACTGTTTCTCATCATTTTGTTGATATCAAACATAAACCATTATTAGATTCATTATTAACTTTCTTAAATACAGAAAATCCTTATTTTACTTTAGTATTTGCTTCTAAAAAACAAACGATTGAAAAATTATATAAAGGTTTAAATAATGAAGGAATTAAATGTGCTTTAATCACTAGTGATATTCCTCTTAGAGAAAGAAAAAATACTTTAAGAAGAATTAATGAAGGTGAATTTAAATTAGTATTATGTTCAGATTTAGCTTCAAGAGGATTAGATTTTGAAAAAGTAAGCCATGTTATATCTTTAGATATACCTCAAAATATTGATTATTATTATCATCGTTCAGGAAGAACAGGTAGAAATAATAGTCATGGTGATTCATACATTTTTTATGATGATGAATTAAATATTAAAGCAAAACAAACATTAGAAAAAAAATTATCTTTTGATTATTTAATTTTAAGGAATGAAGGATTAAAAGCTGATAAAAAACATTCACCTCAACCAAAAAAGAAAAATGAAAAATTAGAAGCTGAAATAAAAAAAGAATTATCTAAAGTTCGTTCTAATAAAGTTAAACCTAATTATAAAAAGAAAATGCGTAGAGCAGTAGAAAAAGCTAAAAAGAACCATAAAAGAAAAATAATTATGGAAAATTTAAAATCAAAAAGAAAAGCTATGGCATATAAAGATTAATTATATCCTAGCTTATTAAATAATAAACATAATTTATTAACTGAATTCACACCGATTTTTGTATCTAAATCAGTGTGAATTTTTTTATAAATATCATCTAAAGAAAGTAAATATGAAGAATTATTTTTTAAATAAGGGAGAATTATTTTAATTTCATTATCAGAAAAAATAATTCCAAATTTTAAAGCAAAAATTTTAGCAGAATCTTCATTTAATTTATTAATATAAGAAACAATAAAATTATTCATTATCATATATTATAAATATATTCATGTTAATTAAAAAAAGACTAAAATTTATCAATTTCTTCTTTTAAAACATCAAATGCTTCATTTTCATTTATTTTTTTTACAATTTGACCTTTTTTGAATAAAACAAATGTTTCTTTTCCACCAGCTAAACCAATATCAGCATGCTTACCTTCACCTGGACCATTTACAATACAACCCATAACTGCAACAGTAATATTTTTATTAACAGTTTCTAAATAATTAGCAATTTTATTTGATAAAGTAAAGATATCTACTTGAGTTCTTCCACAAGTTGGACAAGATATTAAAGTAGGGTAATTTGGATATAATCCTAAATCATGTAATAATCTTTTAGCAGCAATTATTTCTTCTTTTGGTTCGCAAGATAAAGATATTCTAATTGTATCTCCAATACCTTCAAGAAGTAAAGGTGCTAAACCAGCACTTGATCTAATTAAACCAATATCTTTACCACCTGCTTCAGTTATACCTAAATGAAGAGGATAATTAAATCTTTTACTAGCTTCTTTATAAGCTTCAATAGATGTTAAAACAGAAGATGCTTTTAAAGAAATTACAATATTATAAAAATTTTCTTTTTCAAAATATTTAATATATTTTTCAGCTAAATCAACCATACCTTTTGCAGTAACTTTATCATCATTTAATTTTAAAGTTTCTTCATCTAAAGAACCTGAATTAACACCAATTCTTATTGCAACATGTTTTTCTTTTGCTTTATTAATAACTTTTTTAACATTTTCTTCACCACCGATATTGCCAGGGTTAATTCTAATTTTATCAATTCCATTATCCATAGCTAGAAGCGCTAATCTATAATCAAAATGAATATCACCAACTAAAGGTATATGAATATTTGGTTTAATATATTTTATCGCGTCAGCATCTTCTTTATCCATAATTGATACTCTAATAATATCGCAACCTAATTTTTCTAATTCTAAAATTTGATTTATTACTTCGTTATATTTTGATGTTTTAATATTACACATTGATTGAATCAAAACTTTATTTTGACCTCCAATTTGTACATTTCCTATTTTAAAACTTCTTGTATGTAATCTATCCATATTTATCACCAAAATAATAATACAATAATTTAAATCTAAATTATAGCTAGAAAAATAAAAAAATTTATAATTAATATTTAAAATTTTCATTAATAAGATTATTATAAACATGGTTAGCGTTATCTAACTAAGAGGTTATATGAAAATTTTAGTTTATGGAGCAGGAGTAATTGGTTGTAATCTTGCAAAAATATTTTATAAAAATGTAAAAGATGTAACTATTTTAGCACGTGGAAACAAATATTTAGAATATAAAGAAAATGGTATTATTTTTGAAAATGAGATTTTTCATTTTAAAAAAAGATATCATATTAAAACAATTAATTGTTTAACTAGTCATGATCATTATGATATTATTTTTGTTTGTTTACAATTTTCTCAAATAGGAAAAATAGTTGATATATTAAATAACAATAATAGTAAAAATATTGTTTTAGTAGGTAATAATTTTGAAATAGAGAAATATCAATCTTTATTTATAAATAAAAATTTAATGTTTGGTTTTTATTATACCGCTGGTAGAAAAGAAAATAATAAGATTGTTTCTATTAATATGAAAAAAATGACTATTGGTCCTTATAAAAATAATGAATTTTTAATAGATAATGTTTTTGATAATACAAAAATTAAAGTATTAAAAGAAGATAACATTGATGATTGGTTAAAATCACATGTTGCATTTATCTTACCTCTAGCGTTTTCTTGTTATATTAATAATGGAAAATTAAAACTATTATTAAAAGATAAAGAATATATTGATCATTTACTTAATGCTTTTATTGAAACTTTTGATGTTTTAAAAGCTAATGGATATAAAATATTACCTGATGGTGATGAAGAATTTGTTCATAATAAAAAGAAATGTTTATCTTATATTAAATTAATGTATAAAACATTTATTGGTAAAATTGCTTTAGTTGATCACGCATTATCGGCTACTAATGAAATGAAAGAACTTGCTTATAGTTTTAATCGATTAAAACAAAAATGTGATGTAAAAACACCTAATTATGATTATTTAGAAAAATATTTAATGAATTATGGAGGTTAATATGAGCTTATTTAGTAATTTATTTAAAAAAGATGAAGATTTAAAACAAATTGTTTTTAAAATTGATGGTATGAAATGTGGTGAATGTGAATCACACGTTAATGATATTATTAGAAGAAATTTTAAAGTCAAAAAAGTTAGTTCATCACATAGAACTGGAGAAGTAAAAATTTTATCAAAAGAAGAATTAAATCTTCAAGAAATCGAAGAAAAATTAATGTCTTATGGATATAAAATCATTAAATAATTAAAATAATTGTATTTTTTTCTATTTATATGGTCTATAATAGCAATAAATGCATAAATAATTAAAAATTGTTATAGATTTTATAAATTGTCTATGCTAAAATTACAATGTTGAAATTGGAGGTGTCCAAATGGCTCGTGACAACATTATCATGCAATGCTCAGAATGTGGAAATCAAAACTACATAACAACTAAAAACAAAAGAGCACATCCTGATAGATTAGAAATTAAAAAATATTGCCCACACTGCAATAAAATGACTAACCATAAGGAAAAGAAATAGAGCTAAGGCTCTTTTTTTTATATAAATAATATGAATATTAAAATATTTAACAAATTTCCAATATTTGCCTGTAATTCTTATTTAATTTATGAAAATGATCATTGTTTATTAATTGATTGTGGTTATTTTTCTAATGAAATGAAAAATGAAATTTATAAATTTAAATATTTTGATGGAGTAATTATTACTCATAAACATTTTGATCATATTGCAGGTTTAACTGACTTAAAACAAGAATTTAATAATGTAAAAATTTATTCTTATATGAATAAAGACGATTTTTTACATGATGGTAAATTAAATGCTTCATATTATATGTTACATAATATTGTTACTTATAATGGTGAAGTTAATAATATCTTAGAAGGTAAAAATAAAATAGGTATATTTAATTTTGATATTATATATACACCAGGTCATTCATCAGATTCATTAATTGTTATTTTTGATGAAATAATATTTGTAGGAGATTTAATTTTTCATTATAGTCATGGAAGAACAGATTTATGGACTTCTTCACCATTACAAATGCAAGAAAGTTTATTAAAAATTAAACAATTATTTAATAAAAAAAATTATTATATTTATCCAGGCCATGATGAATCATTTTATTCTAAAGATTGTTATGTTATAAATAAATTATAAAGAGTAAATAATAGATATATGGGAAAAATTATATCTATTATTTTATTTTGTAGTTTTATATTTTTTGGATTAAATGCATTTCTATATATATTTAATGCGACAAATTATTTATTTGGTTTAGAAATCATTGTTTATGATAATTTAATTATTAATTATATTTTTTTATTTTTATTATTTATATTTCTTGAAGGAATAATATTATTAGTTTTTAATCGCTTATTTTATTTAATTAATCAACCAATTTATTATTTTATTTTAAGCTTAATTAATTGTATTATTTTTTTCTTTATTGAAATAATTATTGTTAAAAATAGTAAATTTAATGAAATAAATAACATTTTATCAATGATTTTAGTGATTTTTTTTACAACATATACATTTTATTATTCAATTTATTATTCGACTTTGATAAAATATAAAAGAAATAACTAGGAGGAATTTATGGTTAACGTAACAGAAGTAAGACCAGGAAATGCATATTCTTGGGAAGGTGAAATTTATTCATGTATCGATATTGATCTTAATAAAACAGCAATGGCTAAAATGAAAGTTAAGATTAAATCAAAAAATTTAAGAACTGGAGCTGTTCTTGATATGTCATTTATCGGTGGTGATAAAGTTGAAATTTTACATCTTGAAAAGAAAAAAATGCAATATTTATACGATGAAGGTGATGCAATTTGTTTCATGGACAATACAACATATGAACAAATTTCTATTTCTAAAGATCGTTTAAAATGGGAAATGAATTTCTTAAAAGAAGGTTCAGAAGTTGAAATTCTTGATTATGAAGGAGAAATTCTTGGTATTTCTTTACCTGCTAAAGTTGCTTTAAAGATTGTTGAATGTGAACCAGCTGTACGTGGTGATACAGTTAATAAAGCAATGAAAGATGCATATTTAGAAACTGGCTTAAAAGTACGTGTTCCATTATTTATTGAACAAGGTGAATCTGTTTGGGTATTCACTAATGATGGAACTTACGATTCAAGAGCAAACTAATTTTTATAAAAGAATTGAAAAAAATTTATTCAATTCTTTTTTTTCGACAAATTTTATTTTTTTTATAAATTATACTATTTGTAGTTCTTAAAAAAGAAATGCAGTAATAACTTTATATAGGAGGATCTTTTATGAACAAACAAGTAGTAAGTTTTTTATCTTTATTTTCATTAGTCTTAGTTTTATCTATTTATTATGTAATGGTTCCTGCTAATAGGGAAATGAAATCAGTTGATAATGATAAATCAAGTAATGAAGATGTGTCAATAAAAGATGCATCTAATTTGTTCTTTGAAACATTAGTCGAAAATAGAACTCTTAGACATGAAGAAGTTAAAAATACTCAAATGGAAATTTTGGCAAGTAATGAATATTCTAATGAACAAAAATTAGAAGCTCATAATAAGCTAACTTATGAAAAATTAATAGAAGAAACAGAAATTGGTTTAGAAAACGCAATGAATGATCTTAACTTTAATGAAATATTTGTAGAGAAGAATGGGTCTCATTTTTATGTTACAGCTTATGATTCAACTCTAATTTCAACTGATGATTATAAAAAATGCGTTTCAATTTATGATTCTTTTGATAATTATTTTTCAAAAAATGACGCTGAAGACTTATATAAGTGTGAACCAATCATTAATTTTATGACATTTTAACTTGTAATAAAACCATTATTAATTTACAATTTATACGAGGTGATTAATATATGGGCTGGTACGATTTATTATATTTGTTACTAGGTTTAGTTATAGGTGCTGTTGCAACATTTTTTATAACAAGATACTTTTTTCAAAAACAATTAAAAGAAAATCCTCCAATTACTGAAAAACAAATTAGACAAATGTTTATTTCAATGGGGCAAAAACCATCGGAGGCTAGAATTCAACAAGTGTTAAGATCAATGGGTCTTAATAAAGATGGAACTCCAATAAAAAAATAAGGTATCATATATTGATATCTTTTTTTTGTATCGATAATTATTAGAATGATTCTAAAAATAAAAAAGTTAGCGCTTACAAACTATCACCTTTTATAAACTCAATTTTTTTGTTGACATGGCTTATTTTACTAGATAAAATTAAAGCACTAGGAGGTATGCTATGGGTCTAGTCCATTCATTTGAAACTTTTACAACTGTTGATGGTCCAGGCATACGTTTTATATTATTTTTATCTAATTGTCCATTAAGATGCAAATATTGTCATAATCCTGATACTTGGGCATGTAAAGGAAAAGAATATTCAGTGGATGATATAGTTAATGAAATATTAAAATATAAAAATTATTATAAAAATGGTGGGGTAACAATTTCTGGAGGGGAGCCACTTTTACAAATTGATTTTGTTATCGAAATATTTAAAAAATTAAAAAAATATAACATGCACACAGCAATAGATACCTCTGGAATTACATTTAATGAAAATCAAATTGAAAAATTTGATGAATTAAATAAATATACTGATTTATATTTATTAGACATTAAAGAAATTGATGAAAAAAAACATATTGAATTAACAGGAAAAAGTAATAAAAATATTCTTGAATTTGCTCAATATTTATCTAAAAACAATAAAAAAGTATGGATTAGACATGTTATTGTTCCTACTATTAATTTAGATAAAGATGATTTAATTAAAACAAAAGAATTTATTGATACTTTGAATAATGTTGAAAGAGTTGATGTTTTACCTTATCACACTTTAGGTGTCCATAAATATAAAGATTTGGGATTAAAATATCCTTTAGAAGGAGTAAGAACTCCTACTAGTGAAGAAATTAAATTCGCTAAAGAAATATTAGGTGATAAATGATGGATTTTAAAGGATTATGTGTTGTAGAAGTAAGTGGTGAATCATGTGCTAATTGCTTTTCAATGATGAATGTATTAAATAATGTTTTAAAAGATAAAGATGTTAATTTAATTCATGTAGAGATTGATGAAAGTCAACAAGAATTTATTAAGCAATATAATATTGATCGAGTTCCAACAATTATGGTAATACTTGATAATATTGAAATTGCTAGATGTAGAGGATATCAACCAGAAGAAATTATTTCTATTTGGTTAGATGATAAAATAACTGAAGCTAAAGAAAGGAGAATTTAGATGTTATTTGAAGAATGGAATGGATTTGAACTTGGTAAATGGTCAAACGATGAAATTGATGTTAGAGATTTCATTCAAAAAAATTATCATCCATATGAAGGAGATGGTAGTTTCTTGGAAGATGCTACTGACGCTACTAAAAAATTATGGAATGAAATTTTAGATTTACAAAAAGAAGAACACGCAAGAGGCGGAGTTTATGATGCTGATACTAAAATTGTATCTACATTAACAAGTCATAAACCAGGATATATTGATAAAGATTTAGAACAAATCGTTGGTTTACAAACTGATGCTCCATTAAAAAGAGGTTTACAACCTTTTGGTGGAATCAAGATGGCTGAACAAGCTTTAAATCTTTATGGTTACGAATTAGATCCTGAAATTAAAGAAATTTTTACAAAATATAGAAAAACTCATAATGATGGTGTTTATGATGCATATACTCCAGAAATGAGAAGAGCTAGAAAAGCTCATATTTTAACTGGCTTACCTGATACTTATGGTCGTGGAAGAATTGTTGGTGATTATCGTAGAATTGCTTTATATGGTATTGATTATTTAATCAAACATAAAGAATTTGATAAATCATTAATTGATGGAGAAATGACTCCTGATAGAGTTAGAGATAGAGAAGAAATTTCTGAACAAATTAAAGCTTTAAAGAAATTAAAAGAAATGGCTTTAAGTTATGGTTATGATATTTCTAAACCTGCTAAAAATGCAAAAGAAGCTATTCAATGGGTTTATTTTGGTTATTTAGGCGCTGTTAAAGATCAAAATGGTGCTGCTATGAGTTTTGGTAGAACATCAACATTCTTAGATATTTATATTGAAAGAGATTTACAAAATGGTGTTATTACTGAAAAAGAAGCACAAGAATTAATTGATCATTTAGTCATGAAATTAAGAATTGTTAAATTCATGAGAATTAAAGAATATAATGAATTATTCTCAGGTGATCCTACATGGGTAACTGAATCTATTGGTGGTATGGGTGTTGATGGAAGAACATTAGTTACTAAAAACTCATTCAGAATTCTCCATACATTAGTCAATTTAGGACCTGCTCCAGAACCAAACTTAACAGTTTTATGGAGTAAAAATTTACCAATGAATTTCAAAAGATTCTGTGCTGAAATTTCTATTAAAACATCTTCAGTTCAATATGAATCAGATGATTTAATGAGACCAGAAATGGGTGATGATTATTGTATTGCATGTTGTGTTTCTTCAATGAGAGTAGGCAAAGATATGCAATTCTTTGGTGCAAGAGCAAACTTAGCTAAATGTTTATTATATGCTTTAAATGGTGGTGCTGATGAATTAATGGTTGATAAAGATAATAAACCTTTCCAAGTATCTCCTAAATTTGCAAAAATCACTTCTGACGATGCTCTTGATTATAATGATGTCATGGATAAATATGATCAAATGATGGATTGGTTAGCAGGTTTATATGTTAATACATTAAACTTAATTCATTATATGCATGATAAATATTCTTATGAAGCTGAAGAAATGGCTTTACATGATACAGAAGTAAGAAGATTCTTTGCTACTGGTGTAGCAGGATTATCCTGTGCAGTTGATTCATTATCTGCAATTAAATACGCTAAAGTATATCCATTACGTAATGAAAATGGTATTATTACTGATTTTAGAATTGAAGGCGATTTCCCTAAATATGGTAACAACGATGATAGAGTTGACCAAATCGCTGTCTGGCTTGTTAAAACATTTATGAGTAAGATTAGAAAACATTACACATATCGTAATTCTATTCCTACAATGTCTATTTTAACAATTACATCAAATGTTGTTTATGGTAAAAAAACTGGAAATACACCTGATGGAAGAAAAGCAGGCGCACCTTTAGCACCTGGAGCAAACCCAATGCATGGTAGAGATAGTCATGGTGCTTTAGCTTCACTTGAATCAGTTGCTAAACTTCCTTATGAATATTCTCGTGATGGAATTTCAAATACATTCTCAATCAATCCAGATTCATTAGGTAAAAATTAAGGAGGATTAATTTATGTCACAAAAAGTTGATAATTTAGTTAATATGTTAGATGGCTATATGAGCAATGGTGGCTATCATTTAAATGTTAATGTTTTCAATCGTGAAACATTATTAGATGCTCAAAAACACCCAGAAAAATACCCTCAATTAACAATTAGAGTATCTGGTTATGCTGTTAATTTTATTAAATTAACAAAAGAACAACAAGATGAAGTTATCATGAGAACAATTCATGAAAGCTTATAATTAAAAATTAAAATTAATACTAAACTGCTTATATGATACAAAACATATTAAGCAGTTTTTTAATATGCAAAATTTATAAATTAATATATATAAATTATAAAATAATATCTAATTTAATTATTTTTATAATGAAATATTATTAATAAAATAAGAAAATACAAAATTTGACAATAATTATTTTTTAATATATTCTAAAATTGTAAACAAAGATTAGGGAAAATAATTTGTTTAACAAGGGAGAAATATATGATAATAAAAAAATTAAATTCATTATCAAATAATTCTGGATCTTATATGACTACACCATCAAATAATGGGCAAACTGAAATATTAGTTTGTATTGGTTTTATAGTTATTGCAGTAGTTGCAATAGCATTAATTCCTGAAACTGGTGGAGCAAGTTTATTATTGTTAGGAGCTTAAAATAAAATGAAAAAATTAAATTATATTGTTACTCACTCAAATTTAGTCAAAACACCGAAAAGAGTTCATGAAAAACTTAAAGCAACTTATGAAAAATATTATGAATATCTTAAAACAATAACTGATGTTTGTGATAAGAATTTACTTGACTTGTACAACAAAACTGAACATTTACATGATTATATCATTAAAGAAATTAAATATTCTCCTTGGAAAAAAACATTTTCAATTAAGTTTTATAATTATGGATATATTTACGAAGATTGCACTATTATAATAAAAAATGTTCATAAGATTTCTATAAAAGGGGAATATGATGATGAATATTATGATGATCTTCTACGAAAGCCAGAAGATTGTATAATAGTTTGTGAAATTGGATATTATGATGGAAAAAATTATTTAGGAATGACAACTTGGCAAGGATTAGATATTGATATTTATTTTGAAAGAATGGATATAATTGGAAAAATGCTTAACACAGCTTCCAAAGCTTAATTGGTAAAATGTAATGTAATTTAATTATTCAAGGCATAGATAAAGTAAAACAATGATTAAAAAGGAAACGATTGATTAGAACACATTTTGGTAAATAGAAATGAAAATATATGCATATAAATCAAATAGACAATTTTGTTGTGATATTAGAACTATTAAAAACATTTTCAATAAAACAAATATAGAAATTAGTTTTGGTTTTTTTACAACAATTTATGGCACTTCTATTCAAGATAAAAACTATTATTTTTGTAAAAAAAATATAAAAGGTAAAGTAGTTGCAAGCATACAAATGATTGATGGGTATGATACAACAATTTTATCTTTATATGCAATTACAAAAAAAGATTTAAAAAACTATGATTTAGCAAAAATACAAGAAGATTTTAAAAATAATATATTACCAAAAATATATGATTTTTATATGGATCATTTGGAATATAAAGATAATAATTTTCAATATATTTTACTTGTTGATTTAGTAGAAGATAAATTATTTATTAGAAGTGGAAGGTTTTAAAATGAAAAAATTTTTTTATAATTTAGAATTTGATTATATAAATAGTTATGGTACTGAAGAATATCTTGATTTAGGTGTATTTTCTACACCTAAGAAAGCAAAAGATAAAATAGCAAAGAGTATGAAATTACCAGGGTTTGATAAATATACATTAGATAATTACAAAATTATAAAATTTGGAGTAAATGTTCCATCAAAAGATTTTAAAAAAGAAAATATTAAATTATATAATGTATGGCACGAATATGAAACAGACGATAATTATTGCTGGACAATTTTTGACTACTTTATTACAAAAAAAGAAGCGAAAAAGCAAATTGAATATTTAAAAAAACATAGTAGATTAGGAAAAAAATATCCTAACAATTTCGATATAGATGTTACAATAGTCGATTATGACATGTATTTTGGGTATGGATTATAAAACTAATAATGCTATTATTCTTTAATCATATAAAAAAACAATAAATTAATTATTTTAACTTATTGTTTTTAAGGTAGTTTGTCGAAAAATAATTTATTGTTTAAATATTTGCTATAAAACTACTAATTAACTTATAATATACTAATTTTCGACTAATTATTTACTTTTTCTTTCTTTTTTAATAAATATGTTTTATTTTCATTACCATGAATTAATCTTTTTATATTTGAAGAATGTCTTATAATAAGTAATAAGGCAACAACGCCAAGTAATAATGTATAATAAATATCATAAGTCATATTGAAATACATACCATATTTTGTAAATGGAATTAAAGATATAAGGACTATTGAAATTGAGGTTAAAATTGAACCAAGAGAAACATATTTTGAAATTAATACTATAAGAATAAATAATGTTATTCCAATTAAAGCAATTATCCAATTTGTAGCTAAACAAATACCACCTAGACAAGCAACAGATTTACCACCTTTAAAAGAGAAAAAGCATGGAAATGTATGTCCAATACATGAAGCAAAACCAGCAATATAAGCAAAATATGTTGGATCAATTACTAAAGCTTCTTTAATAACTGATATATTTGAGATAACAAAATAAGTTACCCAAATTGATATCATTGTTTTTAATATGTCTAAAACAATAACTAATAAACCAAATTTTTTACCTAATATTCTTCCTGTATTAGTACCACCAGAATTATGTGAACCCATTGTTCTTATGTCAATACCAAAAAATATTTTACCAACTAAAACTCCATTTGATATAGAACCTAATAAATATCCAAAAATTATAGAGCAAATTACACCTAAAGCGATAAACATTTTAAATTTCTCCTTTTGTTTTACATTAAAAATATAATATATTATATTTATGGATTTATAAAGAAAAATTTGTTATAATCCTTATTAAGAGAAATTTTAGAGGTACAAAAAATGGAAGACAATTATAGTGCTAGTTCATTATCAATACTACATGATCTTGAACCTGTTACCACTCGTCCTGGTATGTACATCGGATCAACTGACTATTTTGGTACTCATCATTTGGCATGGGAAGTGATTGATAATGCAGTTGATGAAGCTGTTGCAGGGTTTGGTAAAAATATTACAGTAACAATTCATGAAGATGGCTCTTTATCTTGTAGAGATGAAGGAAGAGGCATTCCTTATGATTATAATGCTAAAGAAAAGAAAGATGGTTTTGATATTATTTTTTGCACATTACATGGTGGTGGAAAATTTACTGATAAAAACTATAAAACATCATCTGGATTACATGGTGTTGGAGCAGCTTGTGTTAATGCATTTGCTGAATGGTTAACTATTACTGTTTATAAAGATGGAAAAGAAGTTACAGGGGGATATAAAGATGGTGGCAAAAAGAAAATAGCACCAAAAGTAGTAGGAAACACTACTAAAAGAGGTTCTTTAGTTAGATTTAAACCACATTTAGGTATTTTAACTGATGTTACTTGGAGAATTGAATTATTTGAAGAACATTTAAATAATACAGCTTCTCAATTACCAGGAGTTCATATCTTTTTAATTGATGAAAGAATTAATAAAAAAGAAGAGTTTTATTATGAAAATGGTATTAAAGAATATTTAGAGAAGAAAAATAGTGAACAAAAAGGTTTAACACCTATTTTACATTTTAAAGAAACAGTAAATGGAAACGTTATTGAATTTGCATTTCAATATTTAGATCAATTCTTTTCAGAAAAGTTCTTTTCTTTTGCTAATACAGTTTTTACACCCGATGAAGGTACTCATGTTAGAGGATTTAGAATTGGTTTTAATAAAGCAATAAATGATTATGCTGAAGAAGCTAATTATATTAAAAAAGGTGGTAAAATTGATCCTGAAGATATTAAAGAAGGTTTAACAGTTGTTTTATCAGTTATGATTAAAGAACAAGAACTTCATTTTATTGGTCAAACTAAAGGTAAATTAGGTACTGCTTCTATTCAAAATCCAGTCTCAAATTTTGTTTATGATAAAGTTTATTATTTCTTAAAAGAAAATAAAGGCTTTGCTAAAGCTATTATGGATAAAATTATGTTAGCCGCTAACGCTAGAAGTAAAGCAAGAAAAGCTACTGAAGAAGTAAGAACTAATATTAAAACTAATGATCCTAAAGCTCAATTATTATTATCTGGTAAATTAGTTCCACCAAATTCAAAAGATTATAGTAAATGTGAATTATTTATTGTCGAAGGTGATTCTGCTGGTGGATCTGCTAAAAATTGTCGTGATAAACGTTACCAAGGTTTATTACCTTTAAGAGGTAAACCTAAAAATATTTCTACTGATGCTGAAGATGCATTTATGAAAAATGAAGAATTATCAACATTAACATATACAATCGGTACTGGAGCAGGTAAAGATTTTAATATTAAAAATTTACATTATGATAAAATTATTATTATGACCGATGCTGATACAGATGGTTCTCATATTCAAAATTTATTATTAAATTTCTTTTATAAAAAAATGAAACCTTTAATTGAAGAAGGTCATATATATGTTGCTTGTCCACCTTTATATAGAGTTTCTAAAATGGTTAACAAGAAAACTATTGAAGAATTTTGTTGGACAGATGTTGAACTAGAAGAAGCAAGAAAAAAAATTGGTTCAGGATATGTTGTTTCTCGTTATAAAGGATTAGGTGAAATGAATGCTGAACAATTATGGGAAACAACAATGGATCCAGCAAGAAGAAGATTAATTCAAATTACAATGCCTGATGATAATGTTGCTTCTGATAAAATTGATTTATTTATGGGTAAAGATGCATCAAGAAGACAACAATGGATTAATGAAAATATTGATTTCTCTGATAAGAGTGATTTTATAGCAATTGCAAAAGATAATATGAAGGAGAGTGATTAATCATGGCGAAGAAAAAAGAAGTTATTGAAGAAATAGAATCTCATGAAATAATCATTCAAGATCCGATTGAATCTGTTTTATCTAATGGATTTGGTCGTTATTCTAAATATGTTCTTCAAGAAAGAGCAGTTCCTGATGTTAGAGATGGATTAAAACCTGTTCAAAGAAGAATTATTTATGCAATGTTTGTTGAAGGAAATGTTTCTAATAAACCAACTAGAAAATGTGCTAGAACTGTTGGTAATGTTATTGGTAAATATCATCCTCATGGTGATACATCTGTTTATGAAGCAATGGTAAGATTATCTCAAGATTGGAAAATGAGAGTGCCTTTAATTGATTTCCAAGGAAATAATGGTTCTATTGATGGTGATGGAGCTGCTGCTTATCGTTATACAGAAGCTAGACTTGCTGAAATTACTGATCAAATGGTTCTTGATTTAAATAAAGATACAGTTGATATGGAATTAAATTTTGATGATCAAGAATATGAACCAACTGTCTTACCTTCAAGATTTCCTAATGTTTTAGTTAATGGTGCTTCTGGAGTTGCTATTGGAGCTTCAACTGATATTCCTCCTCATAATTTAGGAGAAGTAATCGATGCTACTATTTATAGAATTAACCATAAAAGATGCACTTCAAAAGATTTAATGCAATTTATAAAAGCTCCTGATTTCCCAACTGGAGGTATTATTATAAATCCAGAAGATTTAGAAAATATATATCAAACAGGTAAAGGTGTAGTTAGAGTATTGTGTAAAACACATATTGAAGAAGATAAATCTTGTAATCATATTGTAATTACTGAAATTCCTTATGGTGTTGATAAATCATCATTAGTACAAAATATTGCTAAATGTAGAGTTAATAACAATATAGATGCAATATTAGATATTAGAGACGAAACAGATAAAGATGGATTAAGAATTTGTATTGATGTTAAAAAAGAAGCTGATGCTGAAGCTACTAAAAAATTTATTATTTCTAAAGGTGTTTTAACTTCAACTATTAAATTTAATATGTTAGTTATTAATCATTATAGACCTTCAGTTTTATCTTTATTACAAGTTATAGATTGTTATATTGAACATCAAATAGATGTTATTACTAGAAGAAGTAATTTTGATTTAAAGAAATATCGTGATAGATTACATATTGTTGAAGGTTTAATTAAAGCCTTATCTATATTAGATAAAATCATTGCTTTAATTAGATCATCGACTGATAAAGGTAATGCTAGAAGTAGATTAATGAATGAATTTGGCTTTACAGAAAGGCAAGCTGAAGCATTATTAAATATGCAATTATATCGTTTATCTAATACTGATGTAACTACATTAGTTAATGAAGGTGAATCATTAAAAGCTTCTATTAAAGATTTAAATGAATTATTATCTTCTGAAGATAAAATGAATCGTTTAATTTGTAAAGATTTAAAAACAATTAAAGATAAATATGCTGATCCAAGAAGAACAGACCTTCAACAAGGTGAATTAGATCTTAAAGTTGATATGAAAGATTTAGTTACTAAAGACGAAACTATGATTTGTTTTACTAGAGATGGTTATTTAAAAAGAACTTCAATGCGTTCATATAATTCAGTAAGTGACTCAATGCCTGGATTAAAAGATGGTGATGTCATTAGAGGTATTGCTAAATGTTATACAACCGATAATTTATTATTATTTACAACTTTAGGAAATTTCTTATCAATACCAGTTTATAAATTGTTTGATAATAAATGGAAAGAAGAAGGAAAACATATTAATGAAATAGGCAGTGTTTCAAATGCTGAAAAAATTATAGGTGGTATTCTAGTTAGTGAATTTAAAGAAGGTGCTAATGTTATTTTGATTAGTAAAAATGGTCAAATAAAAAGAACTGCTATCAATGAATTTGAAACTCCAAGAATTGCTAAAACATCTAAATGTTTCAATTTAAGTAATAATGATGAATTAGTAGGAGTTGGCTTAACTCTTGGTAATAGTGATATTTTAGTTACTAATTCACTTGGTCAAGCCAGTTTATTTAATGAACAAGACATAAATTTAGTTTCTTTAAAAGCTGGTGGAATTAAATCAATGACAGGTTTAAATGAAGATATTTATATTAGTAGTTTATTAACATTTAGTGATAAAGAAAATTGTAAATTAGGCATTATAACCGCTCAACAAGGTGCTAGACTAGTAGATTATACTAATATTACAAAAACTTCCAGAATGGGGCCAAAAACAGCTTTATATAAATCATTTAAGAGTGAACCACAAATATGTTTAAATATTTTTAAATTTGCACGTAAACAAGAAAAAATGTGGGTTAATGTAATTTTAAGTAATAGAATTAGAGATATTGTCAAATTAGAACAAACTAAGACATTCCCACTTGAAGCTTATTTAAAACGTAATTTAGAATTAGCTAGTAATGATCCAATAGTTGATACATGTATTGAAACAGTCCCTGTATTAAATGAAGATAGTAAAATTTTTATTGTTAAAAAGATAGAAAAAGAAGAAAAACCTTCTAGCGATGAATATGAACAATTATCATTATTTTCTTATATAGACGATGATGATTAATTATGTTTTCTAAATTCTTGAAGTATTTTAATTAAAGCTCTTTTTTCAATCCTAGAAACATAACTACGAGAGATATGGTACATTTTACCTATCTCTTTTTGTGTATGTTCAGCATTATTATCTAATCCATATCTTAAAGCAATAATTTGATATTCTTTATCATCTAGTACATTAATATATTTTTTTAAAGCTAATATTCTTTCTTTTTTATCATAATTATCTAAAGTTGATTCTTCGTTTAAATTAATTACTTCTTCAAGTAAAATATCTTCACCTTCTTTATCTTGACCTATAGTTTCTGATAAAGAGACATTTTTAGAATATTTTTTATTACTTCTTAAAACCATTAAGATTTCATTTTCAATACATTTAGAAGCATAAGTGGCTAATTTTACTTCTTTTTCAAGAGAATAAGAATCTATAGCTTTAATTAAACCAATCGTACCAATAGAAATTAAATCATCATAACTATCGTCTTTTGATTCATATTTTTTAGCAATATGACCTACTAAACGTAAATTATGAAGAATTAATTTCTTTCTACTTTCTTCATGTTTAGGTTCTATAAATAAATCATTAATTAATTGTTCTTCTTCTATAGAAGATAGTTTACTTGGAAAAACACCATTTTGGATATAACCAAGTAAGAAATTTAAGTTTAATAAATTTAAAAGGAATTTAATCATTTATCATCAATATATTGTATTTATTTGTTTAAAATAAAATAACTATTTATTTAAATTAATTTTTGGTATAATAAAAATATGAAAAGATTTAGACCTGATTATTATTCTCAAAATATATTTGATGTTGATGTATCTTTTTTTGTTAAAAGAGGATATAAATGTGTTCTATGTGATTTAGATAACACTCTTGATGCTTTTGATGAATTAAATCCTTCTTTAAGAGTAAGACAATTTAAAGAAAAATTAGATAAAGCCAATATTAAATTATGTATTGTTTCTAATAATAGAGCTTCAAGAAAAAGTATTTATTGTGAAAGATTAGGTGTAGAAGGAATTTTTTCATGTAGAAAACCATTTGCAAAAAAAATCAATGAATTTATTACTAAATTAAATTTTAAAAAGAGTGAAATAATTTTAGTTGGTGATCAATTATTAACTGATGTTAGATGCGCTAAAAATGTTGGTATAAAAGTTATATTAACTGAACCAATTACTAAAAAAGATCAATGGACTACTAAATTTAATAGATTAATTGATAAACCAATTAGAAGTTATTTGAGAAAACATGGTTATTTAGAAGGGGTGAAAATTACTAATGAGTAAGAATGATTTTATTAAATTATATTGTTTTGGGTGTGGAGCAGAATTGCAAAATGATGATCCAAATAAACAAGGTTATATTCCAAAATATTTAGAAAAAGATAGTCATTATTTGTGTCAAAGATGTTTTAGATTACAACATTATGGAATTAATGCTGAAGACCAAACTTATAATAATGATTATACAAAAATTATTGAACAAGCAAAAAGAGAGAGAAGTTTAATAATATATGTGGTTGATTTATTTGCTTTTGAATGTTCTTTAGTTCAATCATTAATTAATAAATTAAAAGATACAAGATTATTAGTAATTGCATCTAAAAGAGATGTTATACCAGCTTCAGTTAAAGACAATAAATTAATTAATTTTGTTAAACAAAGATTAAATGATTATGATTTAAATCCTTTAGATATTTTAATTTCTTCATCTGCCAATAATTATAATTTAGAAGAAATAATTAATAGATGTACTAATTTAAGAAAAGGGAAGAATATTTATATATTTGGAGCGACTTCAGTTGGTAAATCAAGTTTAGTTAATGCATTTTTAAAAATGTATGAAAATAATACAACTCAACTTATTTCAACTTCACCATATCCAGGTACAACTTTAGATGTTATTAAAGTTCCTTTAAGTGATGGTTGTTTTATTTATGATACTCCAGGAGTATATTTAGATACTTCTATTTATGCTCATTTAGATAAAAAATTATTAAAATATGTTATGCCTAATAAAGAAATTAAACCTAGAGTTTATCAATTATTACCGCATCAATCTTTATTGTTTGAAAATATTTGTAAAGTTGATTTTATTAGTAATGAGAAAACAAATGTTACAATTTATTTAAGTAATTATTTAACTGTTACAAGATGTAAAGAAGAAAATTCTAATAAAACATTTAACAATATGATTAAAAATAAACAATTTAAATATCTTGATAGAAATATCTCATCAGTTGATGATTTAATTCTTCATGAATTAACTTTACCAAATAATTATTGCGATATTGTTGTCGCTGGTTTATTATGGATTAAGATAAAAGGAAAAGGAGAAGTAGTTCATGTATTCACTCCAAAAGGAGTAGAAGTAAATATTCGTGAATGTAAAATATAATTATGTTAAGTAAAACTCAAATTAGATACCTTAAAAGTTTATCAAATACTTTAGATCATAAATATCAAATAGGAAAATATGAAATTACAGATACAGTAGTTGATATGCTTTCACATGCTTTAGATAAGCATGAATTAATTAAAATAAGTGTTAATCAATCAGTAATGGAACAAAGAAATGAATATGCTGAAGAATTAGTAAATGCTTTACATGCAGAATTAATTCAAATTGTTGGTGGTGTTATCACTCTTTATAGAAAAAATTTAAAAGATCCTAAGATTAAATTGCCACGATGAAAAAGAAAATATTATTATTTGGAGGATCTTTTGATCCTATTCATAATGCTCATATTGAGCTTACTTTGCAAGCATATAACGAATTAAAAGTTGACAAATGTTATTTTATATTAGCTAAAAATCCTCGTTGGAAGAAACCATTATCTACATCTAAACAACGTTTAGAAATGTTAGAATTAGCTTTAAAAGATTATAAACAATTTGAAATATCTTTAATTGAATATAATTCTAATAAAGAAATAACTTATACTTATGATACCATTATGGAAATGGGGAATTTTGATCAAAATGAATATTATTATTTAATTGGTACCGATCAATTAGCGTTATTACATAAATGGTATAAAATTGATGAATTATCTTCTTTAGTGCATTTTGTAGTGTTTAAAAGATATGCTTATCCAGTTAATGAAGAAAATTTAAATGAATATCATTGTACTTTATTAAATAATAAAGAATTAGATATTTCTTCAACAAAAATAAGAAATTTAAACGCTTTATCGTCACCTAGATGCGTTTTAGATTATATTGCTAAAAATAATCTTTATTATTTTAATGAAATTAATAAATATATTCAAAATAAAAGATTAGAACATTCTAAATCTGTTGCTTTATTATGTTATGATATTGCTAAAAACAACAATATTGATCCAAATGTTGCTTATCTAGCAGGTTTATTACACGATATAGCAAAAGGAATAGAGCCAAATAGAAGCGAAATGTTAATGAATGAATATTTTCCTTTAGAAAAGAAATTGATTGGTAAATGGGCTTATCATCAATTTATAGGTGTGCTTATTGCACAAGATAAATTTAATATAAGTTCTAAAGATATTCTTAATAGTATTGAATATCATTCTACAGGAAGAGAGAAGATGTCTAAATTAGAAAAAATAGTTTATGTATCTGATAAATTAGATCCATTAAGAGGCTGGGATTCTTCATCATTAATTAATGAATGTAAAAAAGACATCGATAATGGATTTATTGAAGTACTTAAAAGTAATGTAGAATTTTTTAAAATTCATAATATAAATTATAAAAATTATTTTACAGAAAAATGTTTAAAATATTATTTAGGAGAATAGAGAAATGGAATTAGTAAAATTAGATTTAATTAAAAAAGCTATTGATGAAAAAAAAGGAGAAGATATTAAAATTTATGATTTAACTACTTCTTCACCAATTTGTTCATATATGGTAGTGGCTACTATTTTAAATGGTAGACATGGTAAAGCTATTGCTGATGCAATTCAAGAAATCCAAGAAAAATTAGGTCAAAGAGTTAGACATATTGAAGGTGGAGAAAAAGATACCTGGATATTAATAGATTTAAATGATATTATTGTTCAATTATTTACAAGTGAAGAAAGAAATAGAGTAGGTTTAGATCAACTTATTGAAAGAGCGCATCATGAATAAAGAAATTAATTTAATCATTGTAGCAATGGAAGAAGAATTATCTTGCTTATTAGAACAAATTGAATATCAAACAATAAAAATTGGAGAAGAGACAAGATATATTTTTAATAAAAATAATGAAGAATATTTAATATGTTTGGGTAAAATCGGTAAAGTAAATACTGCATTTTATTTAGGCCAATTATCAAAAGAATATAATATTAAAAAAATTTATAATATTGGTACATCAGGTGGTATTGCAACATGTTTAAACATTTGTGATGTAGTAATTGCTAATGCAGTTAAATATTTAGATGTTGATGTAACAGGTTTTAATTATGAATTAGGACAAATTCCTGGTTCACCAGTTGAATTTATTTGTGATACATCTTTCTTAAATAAAAGATTAATTACTAATGGATTTAATTTACATATTGGTTTAATTGGTTCAACTGATTCATTTATTACTAAAAAGAATCTTAATTCATTTCCAATAGAGAAGAGTAAACCATTAGCTATGGAAATGGAATCAGGAGCAGTCTTACAAGTAGCTAATAAATTAAAAATACCTGCTGTTGTTATTAGATCAATATCTGATATAGTTACTAGAGAGAATAACTCAAAAGATTTTGATTTAAATTTAAAAAAATCTTGTAGAAATTGTGTAAATATTTTATTACAAATTATTGATTAAAATTATATTTATAATATAAATAACTAATAAGGGCTAAAACCCTTATTTTTATTTATTTTGACATAAATAGAGTATTATATATGATTTCCATAGCATTTTAAGGCAAAAATGTATGAATTCTACAAAATATATATAACTTCGCATAATGTAGATTATGTAAAGTAATATAAATAAAAAGCCTAAAATTAGGCAATTTATCAACATATAAAAAAACCGAATTATAGGAACATGTTTATAATATGTTGAGTTATCCACATATTCAATTCGGTTTAATAAAACTTATATACAACTAAATATATACTAATTTATTACTAATCTTCTAACAATTCTTTAATAGTAGTACCAATTTGTTCTTTTGTAGGTTCTAAATTATAATTTTCAATAATAGTTCTACCCATATCTGCAAATGAATTTCTTTCATCAATAAATTTACCATGTTTATATGATGATGAATATGCAATGAATGGAACTTTTTCTCTAGTATGATCTGAACCTCTAAATGTTGGGTCATTACCATGATCAGCAGTTACAATTAATAAATCATCATCATTTAATAATTCTATTAATTGTTTTAAATCTTGATCAAATTCTTCAATACATTTTCCATATCCAACTGGATTTCTTCTATGACCATATTCTGAATCAAATTCTACTAAATTAACAAAACATAAGCCTGTAAAATCTTTTTTAGCTAATGAACAAGTAATTTCCATTCCATTATGGTTAGAAACAGTTTTATATGTTTCACTAACCCCTACTCCATTAAAGATATCATTAATTTTACCAACACAAATAACATCATAATTATGATCTTTTAAAGTTTCCATATAAGTGTATGAAGATGGACTTAAAGCATAATCATGTCTACGAGGTGTTCTTTTAAAATTAGATGGATCTGTTCCAATAAAAGGTCTAGCAATTACTCGGCCAACTTTATATTCTTCTTTCATGCATATTTGTCTAGCTACTTCACATAAATGATATAATTCATCAACTGGAACTATTGATTCATTAGCCGCTAGTTGAAGGACTGAATCAGCAGATGTATATAATATAATTTCACCAGTTTTTAATTGTCTTTCACCTAAATCATTAATAATTTTTGTTCCAGAAACAGAAATATTGCCCATATATTTTTTATGAGTTTTTTCTTCTAATTCATCAATTAATTCTTTTGGGAAGCCATGTTCGGAGAATGTTTTAAATGGTTTAGTTGTTAATACTCCCATCATTTCCCAATGTCCAGTCATGGTGTCTTTTCCATTTGATTTTTCATTTAATCTAGTTACATATGAATGTGGATGTTCTACTTTAGTAGTGCCAATAATATCTTTATTGATATCATATAATCCTAAGCTATTTAATGTAGGAATATTTAAGCCATTACAAACATTTGAAATATGAACAAATGTATTAGCCCCTTCATCATTAAATTTATAAGCATCAGCCATTTGACCAACACCTAAAGAATCCATAACAATAATAAATACTCTTTTAAATTTCATGATTTCCTCCTTATTTCATAAACATATCATATGCTGAACGTATTCTTTTACTTGATACATGAGTATATATTTGAGTAGTAGAAATATCACTATGTCCAAGCATTTCTTGTACTGAACGAAGATCTGCTCCATTTTCAAGTAAATGAGTAGCAAAGCAATGTCTTAATGTATGTGGTGTTACATTTTCTATTATACCAGCTTTTGAAGCATAATTCTTTATAATTTGCCAAAATGCTTGTCTTGAAAGTGGTTTACCTTCTTTATTAATAAAAATATATTTAGAATTATGATATGGTGATTCATTTCTTACTTCATTAATATATTTTATTAAATATTCTAAAGCAAAAGTAGAAATTGGGACATATCTTTCTTTTGCTCCTTTACCAAAAATTCTTATTTGTTTCTTCTCTATTGATAAATTTTTCTTTTCAATAGTTAATAATTCACTAACTCTTAATCCTGTCGCGTACATGACTTCTAACATTGCTCTGTCTCTTATTCCTGCTGGTTTAGATAAATCTGGTTGTTCTAATAATGAATCTACTTCTTCAAAAGATAAAACAGTTGGTAAATGATGAGGTTTTTTAGGTAAATCTAATTGATCAATATTACACTTTATTTGCTTTTCATTAATTAAAAATAAATAAAATGATTTTAATGTAGAAATATGTCTAAGAATTGTTAAAATACTTTTCCCTTCATTAGTTAGATATACAATATAATTTTTTAAATGATCTAAAGATAAATCTTCTACTTGAAAATTATCTTCATTTAAAAATTTATAAAATGATTTTAAATCATCATTATAATTAATTATTGTTTGTTTTTGTAATCCTTTTTCTGCTAAACAATGAATAATAAATTGTTCGCATGCATCAAAATAATCCATTATTTTTTCTCCTTAATTTTTGAAGCAGGATAAAATATTTCTTTATTTGCTTTTCTATTTAATTTGTTAATTAATAATTGAGTTGAACATTCTTTTTGATTTTGCTCAAGATTAAATAAATTCATTTGGACATAAAAATCTTCTTTATCCATTAATTGCGATAAACCCACTCCTGCTAAACGAATTAATTGATTATTAAAGAATTTATCAAATAAGTTCATAACATTCGTGTAAATGTCTAAAAATGAGTTAGTTGGTTTATCTATTGTAATTGATCTAGTTATTGATTTAAATGAAGAATCTTTTAATATTAAAGTAATTGTTTTACCTACTTTATTATTTTTAATTGCATCAAGACTTACTTCTTTAGCTTTAATTTCTAACATTTTAGAGATTTCTTCATAATCATTTGTATCAAATAAAAAAGTGTTAGTAGAAGATATTGATTTAGGATCAAAAGGATTTTCATCAACATGATCATCCCCTTCTCCATTAATCCATTCTTTCGCTACTAAATAAAATTTACCCATAATTTTTTTTACTTCATAAGAATCATTTAAAGCAAAATCACCAATAGTATTAATACCTAATTCTTTTAATTTTGGACATGTTTTCTTCCCTATTCCAAAAAAATCTTCAATAGGTAAAGGATATAAAATCTTTTTAATATCTTTTTTTCTAATTATAGTTATACCCATAGGTTTTTTATAATCAGAACCCATTTTAGCTAAAAATTTTGTTGGTCCTAAACCAATAGAAGCTTCTAAATGAGTATTATTATAAACATCTTCTTGTAAATTTTTTAAATATAAATAAGGATCTTTGATATCTTTCATTAAATCAGTCATATCAACATAACATTCGTCAATTGAGGCTACTTCAATATGAGATGAATAATGTTCTTTAATATAAGAAAAAAATTCTTTTGATTTTTGTTGATACCATTTATAATTCACTTCTCTAATAATTACTTTTGGACATAATTTTTTTGCAATATAAGTTGGCATTGCTGAACTAATTCCATATTTTCTAGCTTCATAAGAAGCAGTCGAAACAATACCTCTTCTAGTATCACCTGCAATAATTAATGGTTTACCAATTAAATCAGGTTCAAGTAATCTAGTAGCGGCTGCGAAAAATTGATTTAAGTCAATATGCATTATAATCCTTCTCATATTTTCATTATATCATTATTTACATTTAAAAAATAACAAAAAAGATGCCTTTTATTTAGCACCTTTAATAAATTAAATTGTAGCCACTTTATTTCTATTTTCTACATTTAAATAATCAGAAATCATAGCAATAAATTCTGAATTAGTTGGTTTAGATTTACTAGCAGATATTGTATAACCAAATATTTCATCAATGGTATCAATATTTCCTCTTCCCCACGCTATTTCAATAGCATGACGAATTGCTCTTTCTACTCTTGAACCAGTTGTATTATATTTTCTAGCAATTTCTGGATATAACATTTTAGTAATACTGCCAATATAATCTTCGTTTTCATAAGAATAACTAATTGCAGTTCTTAAATAAGAATATCCTTTTATATGGGCTGGAATACCTACATCATGCAAAATATCAGTAATTTGTTTTTCTAAGTTAATCGTTACTTTACAAGGAGTATTAACTTTTCCATTAGCAAGCTTAATATTTTGAATTAATGTATTGCTTTCATACGGCTTTAGTAAGAATTGATTTGCTCCAAGAGATGTTACCATATTAATAATGTTTTGATTGTATAGCCCTGAATTAACAATAATATAAGGTTTTGTATCTTTATCAAAATAATAATTTCTTAGTTCATTAAGTAAAGCAAAACCATCCATTACTGGCATAACTAGTTCCGTAATAATAACATCAATATTTTTGATGCTTTTTATTTGAACAAGGGCGTCCTTTCCATTATTCGCCGTTCCAATTAAGTACATATCTTCTTGGGTGGAAATTAATTTTCCCATTTGCGCAACAAAATCTTTGTTGCTGTCAACTACAAAGATGCTTTTTTTCTTCATATTTACCCTTATCTATGTACATACCCGAATATCATTATAAACTTATTTAGACAAAATAGTTAATAATTTTGCAAAAAAACATTAAAAGCACTATATTTGGTAACAAAAATAGTGCATTTTGTTTCTTAATTTTCTAATGATACTTGATACATGTATTGCATATAAACTGCAAATCCTGTTTTTACATTATCAACATTAACATGAGTTACTGCCCCAACAAGTTTATTATCTTGTATAATCGGTGAACCTGACATACCTTGATAAATACCACCAACTTTAGAAATTAATTTTTTATCAGTTATAGTAAACCCTATTCCTTTTGTAGAACATTCATATTGTTTCTTTAATGAATTAATTTCTATTTCATATTCATTTACTTTATTATCTTGTAAACAAGTTCTTATATAAGCTTTTCCTAGTTTTACTTGATCCCATGATGCTACTTCAATTGGCTGATAAGAAGAAGGTATATCTTTATATTCACCAAAGATACCAAATTCAGTATTATTAGTAATATTACCTAATTTTTCTTCAAATGATATATTAGAATTTTTACTTCCTACATGACCATTACTAGATTTAGATATACTTTCAACTTCTTCTAAATAAGTTGAACCTACTCTTACTTCAATAATAGAAGAAGTATCATTATCATATACTTCATGTGCAAGCGCACCATATTTTTTATTTACTGGATCATAAAACGAAGTTGTACCAATTCCTAATATTCTTTCTTTAACATATAAACCAGTTTTAATAGTAGAATTATCATCAATTAAATGTAATTCTCTATTATAAGATTTATTCTTTCTTTTAATTGTTATTGGACATATTTTATCGCTTTTATATTTATAGAAATTATTAGTAAACGATTTTAAATTTGTTACTTTATTTTCTCCAATATAAGTAATTTTATCTCCTTTTATAATATCTGAATCTTTACTTGGATTATAAACTATATTTTGAGTTTTTACATCATAAGAACCAGTTACTATAATACCATCTGGATATATTTCAAAAGCAATATTTTCTCCTCCAGGTACTAAAGATAAGCCAAAAACATTAATAGGTGTAGTTAATGAGAATAAAAAAACAGCAAATGTTAGAAATATGTTTTTCATAAATACTCCTTTCATTTGCTATTATTTACTTAAAAAATATGAATAATCCCTTAATTTATAGTTAATACTATTTAAAATAATCTATTAAATCTTGAGCAGCTTTTATTGATGAAGATGAATCATTACCTGTCATCATTTTACTAACTTCAATTAATTTTTCTTTTTCATTTAATTGTTTGATATTTGAATAAGTTATATCATCAATAACTTTTTTACTAACTAAATATAAATGATCTGCATTAGCAATAACTTGAGGTAAATGAGAAATAGTAATTACTTGACTTAATAAAGCTATTTCTTTCATTTTTTTACTAATAGATAAACCTACTCTACCAGATAAACCAATATCAATTTCATCAAATATAATTGTTGGAATTTTATATAAAGAATTAAATACAGTTCTTAAAGCTAAATTTAATCTACTTGTTTCACCTAAAGAAGCAGTTTTTTCTAAAGAAACAAAATTACTTCCTTTGTTTGCTTTTAATAAAAATTTAACTTCATCAATACCATGATTATAAAGATTATTTGTTTTTAATATTTCTACTTTAAATTCTGCATTTTCTAAATATAAATCTTGTAATTCATTATTAACATTTTGAGATAAAATTAAAGCATATTTTTCTCTAATAGAATGTATTTTATCTCCTAAAGATAATAATTTATTATTTAATGTATTAATCTTATTTTCATATTTAATTAAATTATTATCATAATTTTCTAAATCATTAATATTTTGTTTTATTTCTTCATATTTAGCTAAAATATCACTAGTTGTATAACCATATTTTTTTCTTAAAGAATGTAAAAAATATAATCTATCATTTATTTCTTCTAATCTAATTAATGAATCTTTTTTAGCTTCAAAATCATCATTAATTTGAGAAACTAAATCTTCTAATTGATAATATAAATCATTAAATTTTTCGTTATATTGATCAAATGGTTCTTCAGTTAAATAACTTAAATCTTTTTTAGCGTTATATAATGAAGAAGATATATTTTGATATTCATTTAAAAATGATGATATTCTTTCACTTTGACGAGAAAAAGAAGCTAAAGAATTTTTTTCATTTTCTAAATCTTCCATTTCATTTTCTTGAATATTAGCTTTTTCTAATTCTTCTTTTTGATATAATAAATAATCAATTTCACCTAATTTATCTTGTTTTTGCTTTAATAAATTATATTCTTTTTTATTTATTAAATATTCATTATAAGTATCTTTATATTGGTTAAAAATATCTTTTTCTTTATTTGAATATTGCTTAAACACAAAATTATCTAATAAATTTAATTGATTTTCTTCATGTAAATAAGCATGATCTTTTTGCGAAGAATGTATTTCAATTAATAAAGATGAAATATTTTTTAATGTTGATAAAGAAACAACATGAGAATTAATTTTACATAAAGATTTATTATTAATATCTAAAGTACGAGATATGATTACTAAATTATCTTCAATTTCATCATCTAATAATTCATTAATTTTATTTACTAAATCATTATCCACTCTAAAAACACCTTCAATAAAGGCTTTTTGTTTACCAAAACGAATTTTATCAAATGATGATCTTTCACCTAATAAAAGATTAATTGCATCAATAATAATAGATTTACCTGCTCCAGTTTCACCACATAAACAAGTAAAACCATTTTCAAAAGATACTTCTAAATCTTCTATAATAGCGAAATTTTTAATACTTAATTGTTCAATCATATCTTTATTTTATCTTTCTTAAATAAAAATTACAAGATTTTATAAAACTTAATTTATACTAATTATTTACTAATTATTTACTATATATAAACTAAATATCTTTTTTTAGTTCATTTATGTCAATTTCTTTAATTTGGCCATCTTCAACAATAAAAGCCAACTTTTTCATTGATTCATTTAGTTCATCATTAAGTTCTTTTTCTAATGTTTTAGCTTCTTGATATATTTTACAAGCATCTTGTAAAGGTAAATTATCATTTTCTAAAATTGTAGATATTTCTTCTAAACGCTTAATTTTTTCTTCAAATGTCATTTTTTATTTCCTCCACTTTTGCTTTTATTTCACCATCTTTAAATATTACATTAATTGTATCATTAATTTTTATTTGTTTAATTGATGTTATTTGTTTTTTATTTTGATCAAGAGATAATGTATAACCATTATTTAATAATTCTAATGGATTTAGATAATTAATTTTGTTATTGATATATGTTAAATAATTATATTTTTTTATCAAATAATTCTTCATTATTAAATGAATTTTTTTATCAATATTTTCTATTTTCTGCTTCTTTAATTTTAATTCGTTAAGAGGTGATTTTAAATCAATATCTTTAATTAAATAAGCTATTTTCATTTGTTTATTTTCTAATAATCTAATTAATTTTCTTTGTAATAAATTTTGTAAATACGATAATTGATCTATCATTTCTTCATAACTTGGAGTAGAACTCATAGCAGCATCAGTTGGAGTAATGCAACTTTTATCAACTACATAATCAATTAAAGTAGTATCTATTTTATGGCCTACTGCTGCAATAGTAGGAATATTAATTTGACTAACAAATCTTACTAATTCTTCATCATTAAAGGCTCTTAAATCTTCTTTAGAGCCACCTCCACGCGTGATTACAAGTAAATCTAGTTCATAATTCAAAGCTTCTTTAATCGCTTTTAAAATTGATTTACTAGCTTCTTCACCTTGCACTAAACATGGAAATAAATATATTTCTGTATTAATTCTTTTTCTTATTGTATTTATATAGTCAAAAATTGCTGCTCCAGTTTTAGCAGATACCACTCCAATTCTTTTTGGTAACAATGGTAATTTCTTTTTTGGTAAAGAAAATAAGCCTTCTTTTTCTAATTTTTCTTTTAATTTAGCTAATTTAAGTAAATATTCACCTTCACCATATAAAGATATTTTTCGACAATAAAGTTGATATACTCCACCTTTATCATAAACTCCAATATAACCTTGAACTAATATTTTATTACCATTTTGTAAATTAAAATCAATATTTTGAGTATAAGAAGCAAACATCATACATTTAATTTGTGATTCATTATCTTTTAATGTGAAATAATAATGACCAGTATAATGTTTAGTTAATGATGATACTTCTCCAATAACAGAAATATTCATTAAAGAAAAATCTGCTTCAACAACAGATTTTATATATAAATTTAATTTACTAACGGTTAAATATTCACTCATAATACTTTATCAAGTAAGGCGTTAACAAATTTATAATCTTTTTCATCAGCATATTTATGTGCAAGTTTAACTGCTACATTAATAATAATTGATTTTTCAACCCCACCTACAAATTTGTATTCAGTTATTGCAAGCATTAAAATAGCAATAACAATTAAATTAATTCTTTCCATTTTCCAAGTTGTACAATTAGGTAAAATCATATTATAAATTTCTTCATAATTTAATAAACATTTTACTGTAACTTCTTTAACAAAAGTAGAAACATCTTCATAATTTTCTTCCATTGTATTTTCAGTAATTTCTACAATATCAAAAGGACTTTTCATTCTATTAAAGAAAAGCACTTCATATATAATAAACATAATTTTTTCTTGTTCTTGATTTCTACTTAACATAATTTAACCTATTCTTTCTTCCAATAAAAAAAGCCATTTGGCTTTTTATTCAATTCCTACAACTTTAACATTTATCGAAAAAGGAATGAACTCTGTCATTGAAGTAAGTGCATAAGCAACTTCTTCTTGGATTTTAAGACAAACTTCATTTACATTACAATTTTGAGATAAAATAACTTCAATATCTGTATTAATTCTACCATTTTTAATTTCACAATGAGTAGGTTTACGTAACGAAAAAATAAACTTATCAGAACTTTTAAGTTTAACGCCTTTAATTTTATTAATTGCAATAGAAATAATTTCATCAAAAACATTTGTTGAAATTGCTAAATTTCCTCTTTTTGCGTAATTTTGAATGTAAACAAATTCTGCCATAATCTCACTCCCATGTTTATTTTATAAAAATAAAAAATTAATATCAAGATATATCACTTTCATTTTGAAAATCACTATTTGA